>Ga0193958_1000064_pt1 | contig 53381 bp, 40 predicted proteins | sample FB_1_MG_FD_140320 | JGI IMG/M metagenome (GOLD analysis project Ga0193958, IMG submission 140320) | Microbial mat bacterial communities from the Broadkill River, Lewes, Delaware, United States - FB_1_MG | ecosystem: Environmental > Aquatic > Freshwater > River > Microbial mats | place: USA... | reverse complement strand
GCTTGATGAAGATCCTTTAGCGGTTAAACGTTGTATAGGCTATTTACCTGAAGGAGCACCTGCTTATACAGATATGACCACCGCTGATTTTTTAAATTTTATTGCTGAAATTCGGGGTTTTTCGGGTGCTGAGAAAAAATACCGTATTGCTCAAACAATTGCCCGTGTGAATTTAGAAGCAGTAATGTATCAACAAATAGAGACTTTATCTAAAGGTTATAAGCGTCGAGTTGGCTTAGCCCAAGCTATTTTACATGACCCAAGTATATTGATTTTAGATGAACCTACAGATGGACTCGATCCCAATCAAAAGCATGAAGTGCGTAGTTTAATTACCACCATGGCAAAAGAAAAAGTCATTATTCTCTCTACACATATTCTTGAAGAAGTGCACGCTGTATGTAATCGAGCAATTATTATTGCTAAGGGGAAAATTGTCACAGATGGCACGCCTAGCGAGCTAGAAGCACAATCCCAGCATTGTAATAGTGTTACTTTAGCCATCCGTGCCGACAGCCACGCACATGATGGCATCACCAGCATATTGAGCCAGCAAAGTGAGATTGCAACAGTAGAAACAGTGGATAAAACAAATGATAGTATTCGTTATCGACTGATACCACACCAGCATAAAAAAATTATTGATAAAGTAAGCCAATGTGCTCATCAACACACATGGCATATTACTGAACTGTTTAATGAAACAGGACAGTTAGATGATGTGTTTCGACACATTACAACAGTATAAGAAGGACACGTGTTGTTATGTTATCCAATATAGGGGTATTATTTCGACGTGAGCTAGCAGCCTATTTTGCCACCCCCATTGCTTATGTCTTTATTGTTATTTTTCTATTTTTAAGTGGTATTTTTACCTTTTATTTAGGTAATTTCTTTGCACGTAATCAAGCTGACTTATTACCTTTTTTCAATTTTCACCCTTGGTTATACTTATTTTTAATTCCTGCTTTGTCTATGCGACTCTGGGCAGAAGAGCGTAAAAGTGGCTCGATTGAACTATTATTAACCTTGCCTATTAGTGTGACAGAAGCAGTACTAGGAAAATTCTTTGCTGCATGGGTTTTTACAGGGATTGCCTTATTTCTCACTTTTCCGATGTGGATTACAGTTAATTATTTAGGTGATCCTGATAATGCGGTTATTTTTGCAGGTTACTTAGGTAGCTTATTGATGGCGGGTGGATTTTTAGCTATTGGCTCCTGTATTTCAACACTGACTAAAAATCAAGTGATTGCTTTTGTACTCACGGTTTTTGTTTGTCTTGCTTTTATCCTCAGCGGCTTTCCTTTAGTACTGGATTTATTTAATGGCTGGGCACCTCAAGTGATTATTGATGTCATCAGCTCCTTCAGTTTCTTAACCCATTTTAATGCCATTACCAAAGGTGTGATTGACCTACGTGATGTGATTTATTTCTTCTCATTAATGGCATTATGGCTTTTTGCTACCACCCAATTTATTGAAATGAAAAAAGCAGATTAAGGGAGGCGTATAGATGAAAAAATTAGTCACCAGTACCGGACTGTTATTAGCCATTGTATTATTTTTAGCGATTAATATTACCAGTAATTTAAGCTTAACCTCTGCCCGTATTGATCTCACTGAAAATAAGCTCTATACCTTATCTACAGGGACAGAGAATATTTTAGCCAATTTACCTGAACCGATTACATTACGCCTTTATTTATCCCAAAAACTGGCAACTAATTTAGCAGGTATCAGTAGTTATACACAACGTGTGCGTGAATTACTTTTAGAGTATGCTCGAACATCTAATGGTCAATTAAGTGTACAAATTATTGATCCTGATCCTTTTTCTGAAGAAGAAGATCGAGCCGTTGGTTATGGTTTACAGGGTATTCCATTAGAAGATGGTAGCCAAAGTTTTTACTTTGGTTTAGCAGGTACAAACAGTGTTGATAATGAGGAAGTGATTGCTTTCTTTCAGCCAAATCGCGCTGAATTTTTAGAATATGATATTACCAAGCTTATTTATCAACTGGCTTACCCACAACAAAAAGTAGTGGGAATTATGAGCAGCTTACCGCTACAAGGTAGCCCACAAATGCCCTTTGGTTCACAAGCAGCCAATGCCCCGTGGGTGATTGTCGAGCAAATTGAGCAACTTTTTGATGTACGTAGCATTGCAATGGATGCAACTGAATTTCCTGAAGATTTAAGCATCTTAATGTTAGTGCATCCAAAACAATTAAGTGATGCCAGTCTCTACGCTATAGAACAGTTTATTTTAAAAGGCGGTAAAGCAATTATATTTGCTGATCCTTATGCTGAAAATGACAGTGCAGGTGGAAACCCTTATGCTGCCATGCAAGCTCCTAAGCATTCAAATTTAGATAAATTATTTTCTGCATGGGGTATCAAGATTGATATGACCCATGTTGTCGGTGATTTAGATACAGCTCAAAAAGTCCAAATGCAAAAGCAAGGGCGTACAATTGTTATTGATTACCCCATTTGGATGGATTTAGATAAGCCACATTATTTTAATGCTGAGGATGTAACCACCGCAAAACTAGAAAATATTACCTTTGCCACGGCTGGTGCGATTGAATTAACACAGGACAGTTCTTTAACATGGCAACCTTTAATTCAAACCAGCCCTAATGCGATGAGAATTCCCAGCCAGCAATTAGGAATGCAAGCAGATCCTGAAGCACTCGTGCAAAATTTTAAAGCCGAAAAACGCTTTACACTTGCCGCACGCTTAACTGGAACATTAAAAACTGCTTTTCCAGCAGGTCAGCCAACAATTAAAAATGATACTGGTAAAGTCGATACAGATAATAATAGTGCAATACAAACCAACACGCCTCAGCTTATGCAATCAGTGCAAGATGTCAATATAGTTATCGTTGCAGATACTGATTTATTAGCTGATAGAGCATGGGTACAAGTACAAAATTTCCTTGGGCAACAGATTGCCGTTCCCCAAGCGGGTAATGCAAATTTTGTCACCAATATCTTAGATAATTTAAGTGGGAGCAGTGATTTAATTAAGATACGTAATCGAGGGATGTTTAATCGACCTTTCACACGTATTGAAGCTCTGCAACATCAAGCCGAACAACAATTCCGTGAACAAGAACAGCAATTAACTGCCCGTTTACAAGAAACAGAAAGGAAACTTCTTGAACTACATACAACAAAACAAGACCAAAGCAGTTTATTACCTAATGCAGCCCAGCAGCAAGCATTAGAAGGTTTCCGCGAGGAAAAAATTAAAATTCGTAAAGCTCTACGTGATGTACAACATGCATTGAATAAAAACATTGCTGCAGAAGAGACACGAACAAAATTTATTAATATAGGCTTGATTCCGCTAGTAGTTGGATTTGGCGGCATTGTGATATACCTATATCGCAATCGCCGCAGACGCAAGGGATTAAATATTGCGACAAGGTAATCTATCATCATGGATGCAAAAAAATTTAGCTTTCTTGCTGCTATTACTGTACTAGGCATTATTGCCGCCTTTTTAGCAGCACGCCACAATATGGCACTAACCAGTAGTATTAGTACACAAAAAGTGTTTCCTAATCTACTCAATGAGATGCCAAATGTGGCAAAAATTGAAATTAAAACCCATTCAGAGGTCAGTACTTTAGTTTTAAATGATAAGCAGTGGCAACTTAAAGAACACCATTATTATCATGCAGATACTAAAAAAATAGTACAGCTATTAAATAATTTAACAGCACTGACTTATGTAGAGGCAAAAACCAGTAACCCTATTTTATACGAAAAATTAGGGGTAGAAGATATTACAAATCAAGCTGCTCAATCAGTGCAACTGTCTTTATTAGATCACAGCAATAAACCTATTATTGCATTATTAATGGGGAAAGCACGTACTGCTAAAGTTGGGATGTCTGATAGTGAATTATATATTCGTTTACCTAGTCAAGCACAAAGCTGGTTAGCAAAAGGTTTAAAACCTATTGAAAAAACCAGGCATAATTGGCTAGATAAAACCCTAGTGAGCATTGCAACTGAGGCTATACAGCAGGTTGCCATCACACATGGTTCTGGTGAAGAAGTACTGATTACTAAAGAAAGCCCAGAAGGGCGTGATTTTACTTTAGTGGGATTACCTGATGATACAGAGTTGGAAGCCCCTTATTATTTACAACAAATGGCATCAACCATCACACAGTTGGCATTAATAGATGTAAAGCCTGCTGAACAACTAGATTTTTCTGACACAGAAGATTTAAAAGCAATTTTTACACGTTTTGATGGTTTACAACTGAGCATGATTTTACATAAACAAGCAGATAAGATTTATGCTCGTTTACATGCAAAATGGGAGAAGGTCGCAACAAAAGAGGAAAAATTAGAGGCTGATAAGTTAAACATACGCTTTAACTCTTGGGCATTTGAATTACCTAGTTATCAAGTCAGTGCACTATATAAAACATATGATGATTTGATTAAAAAATCAGTGGTTACAACAGAAAATACAGCACAAATACCTGTTGATTTTTTGGATGAAACGGCTACAACGAGTACATCACACTAATACCGACCATTCTATTAATACAAATGTAATAAGTCCTTCTCAAGTAGGATTGAGAAGGACTTATTATAAGAAGAATAAATTTTAAGTTATTGGATTAAATACATACTATTTAAGTATTAATTTAATGCAGAAACATTCTCAGGTAAACCACCTTGACGTAATAAGTGACTTCTTACATCAACAAGTTGATTATTATTAGGTTGTTGAGCAATTTGATGAGAGAGTACATCAACCGCATCATACCATAAGCTATACTGTGCATAACTGAATGCAAGTTGTGATTTTTCCACTGTATTTAAATGTGTAGTTAATTGTGGAGAAGGAGCAATGCGTTTAATCATCCCATTGGCAACAATATCCTGTGAACGATTTTCATCGTTACACACTAATGATAAAAACCATTCATATTCAACCCCTTTTTCTAGTTTTATAGAAAAACGGCTTAAATCTAAAGATTGAATTCCTGCTTTTACATCTAATAGTAAATTTTCATCAATTAAAACAGTTTCTTCTTCCATAGATTCTGTATTATAAGGTTGTATAGATAAATTAAATTTACCTTTTACATCTTCAGATAAAAACCAGTATAAAGTAGGTTGTGCATTCAGTGTATATCCTACTGTATCAGGGGCTAAAGTATGCAAGGAAAATTTAGGGCTAAGTGTTTTAATATTATCACATGTCCCACGGCTTCCTGCAGCAATACGGCGTGCAGGTGTACCATTAACAGGGGGTTTATAATTAATCCCTTGCTCTGCTGCATGACTACTTGTCAATGGGATAAAGCACATGCTACTTAAAACAATGGTAATTAAAGGGAGTAGCAAGTGGTAACGGGGCAAAATGTTCATTTCCAACCTCTATAAAAGATAGGGGACATAGACTGTATTCTAAATATAAATACAGCTTAAATAAAAATATTAAATTTAATTAATAATTTACAAGGTGAGTTATTAAATTTGAATAGACTAATTATTAAGTATAGACGGGGATTTTAGCATTATTTTTATAAGTAAGAAAAAATACAGCATACCTTATGTTAGTAGAGAATAGCGTATAACATTAAATATTTTAATGGAAAAATAGCTAAAACCACCTCATTATTTTTGCTTTTTAGGCATACTAAAATAATGGGATGAGAGGAATATAAAAAAGATATTTTTAAACATATATTGCCAGTATTTTTTTTGATAAGATAAGCACGAATATAATCTATTTTTATTACATATCTATTGTGATTTTATTCTATTTCCCTATAGTTATAGATAAGCCACTTTATATTTTAGGAGTATTTCATTGTGAGTATTAAGCGTTATTTACATAGCGTTTATGTACTGCTTTTTTTTGTGCTTAGTCAGGGGATTTTTGCGGAAACTGTTGTTGACTTTAATGAAAGTCAAATTATTGAACAACAATCTCTTAATCAGGTGCTTATTAATACGATTCGTGTTGAGACACGGCTTGTTGCTGGGCAAGAACCTGTTTTAACAGAGTATTATAAAATATTGTTTCAATTTAACCCTCAAACATTGCATTTAGAACCTATTCAGTTTGATTTATTACAGTCTATTCCAAACCCACCTCCACCTACAAATCAAAATTGTGCACAACTACATGTTAAAGCAGTAGATAGCGAAACAGGCAAGATAGTTCAACTTGCTGATGTACAGCTTGGGCAAACTTTACGCCAATCAACGAATAGTAAAGGGGAAACACTCTTTATACAGTTAGCCCCCAATATTATGACATTATCTGTGACACACCCTGATTTTGTCTCCAACACACAACAATTAACTTTGCACTGTAAAGGTATAAATGAAGTCACGATATCCTTACAACCACAGAAGAAAGGCAATGAAACGGTTGTTGCTGATAATGCAGCAAAAAATATTAAAATAATGCTAGACTGGGGAGCAACACCTCGTGATTTAGATGCACATTTAACAGGTCCAGCACCTTTATTACCTGCCAGTTATAATAATGAAGCAGGTCGATTTCATTTGTATTTTGGTGATACTGAAGTTGAAAATGGTTTAGCGGTGTTACAAGTTGATCAGTTTAGTGCCACCAAACCTGAAGTCATTGAAATGAAACTGCAAGCTGAACAGTTAACCTTACCTGTAGGGACTTATCGCTTTACTGTACATCAATTTTCAGGCTCAGGAAATTTAGTACGTTCTGAAGCCTCTGTCAGTGTTTGGATTAATAATCAATTAACGCAAACATTTTTCCCAACTGAGGAAGGCAGTGATATCTTAACAGGAAAAATAAAAGATATTTGGCGTGTATTTGAATTAAATATTGCTGAAAATGGGCTGGCAAGTCTACATCCACTACAAAACTATAAGGTGGATGTTGAACCCAGTGGTGTACGTTAGAAACCAAGAAACAGTAAAAATATAAACATTCTTCCCCTTTTTTATTCTGAAAAAAAGAAGGGGGAGATGTATAATCATTATCTTGATTATACAGTGGTCATATTCTCCACTACCCTAACATACTTTACTTATTAAATAACTCTCCTTTATTGTCAATGTGAGTATAAAAAACTAATGCGTAAAATTAACCCTGCAGATCAATTTATTAATACGATTGATCAAGGTATTCGTACCTTATTTGGCGCACCTCTTGTCACAGAACGCCCTGATCCTGCTAAGGATATTGAGCAAGATGATAGCACTTTAAATAATAAGCAAAAACGGCTAGTTGTTGGATTAATGCGAATTAATCATGCAGGGGAGGTTTCAGCACAAGGCTTGTATCAAGGGCAAGCACTCACTGCTCATACAGAAGAAGTGAGACATAGTATGGCTAAGTCAGCACAAGAAGAAAATGATCATTTAGATTGGTGTGAGCGGCGTGTGAAAGAATTAGATGGACATGTTAGTTTTTTAAATCCTGTTTGGTATGCAGGCTCTTTTACACTAGGAGCAATTGCAGGTGTAGCAGGGGATAAATGGAGCTTAGGTTTTGTTGCGGAAACAGAAAAACAAGTGGTTAAACATTTAGATGAACATTTACAACAACTACCACAGCAAGATAAAAAAAGTCAGGCTATTTTAGAAAAAATGAAAGAAGATGAATTACATCATGCAACGGTTGCCCTAGAAGGAGGCGGAGCACCTTTACCCTTGCCTATTCGTAAAGCAATGGGACATGTATCTAAAATTATGACTAAAACAGCGTTCCATATATAGTGGAAATTAAAAGATAATTATTAAAAAGCTCTAAAAAATATGGCAGTTATAAGCTATTCAAAGAGATGAACCATGTTACAAGCTCAGTAAAACACTATTTTCTAATAGTGGTGTAAAAAATACTGATACCTTAATATGAGAATTAAGAGCTAAAAATTGCTAGCTTGTTCATTTAAAAATCTCCTAAAACTAGGACGAATAACCACAGCTAAGCTAAAACATTACCTTACTGTGGGTAGACATGAAATCAGCAAGTAAAGTTCGTTCTAGTGCAGGTTTTATTGTTCATATATTCCGAATGTAAAACAGTTAAGAATATTATCACAATCCCTTTGTTTTTATCCCTACATACCTTAAAAATATGCTAAATCATTGAATGAAAAAGTGAGAATTTCACACTTTTTAGAAACATTTTTATGTAAGTGGCTATGCAGATAAAAATGCCTACTATTTGGTGATCACTTTTTAGCAATAAGTATGATAGGCTTGTGATACGGTAGAAGTCAGATTATCGTCATCCCTATATCAATCTCCTCTTTTACCTTGAAAAACGTATAGGTAATATATTCATTTTAATTAAATGATTCACATACATTTAAAACTGAGGTGATCACTCATGCTGACTGTTAAAGATTTAATGAGCTCTGAACTACATGTACTCAGACCTAATGATAATATTTTTCAAGCTCGCACCATGATGCTAGAAAAAAGAGTTCGTCATATTCCTGTGCTGACAGAAGGCGGGGAATTTGTTGGACTCATTACCAAACGTGATGTACTTGATGTCTCTGTTTCTGTACTGGCTGATATTGATACAAAAGAACGTGAAGAAATTGATTCATGTATCCCTGTTAAAGAAGTGATGATCCGAAATGTGATTATTGCCACGGAAGAAACCAGCTTATTAGAAGCTGCACGCTATATGTTAGAACAAAAACATGGCTGCTTACCTGTTTTTGAGGATGATAAGCTAGTTGGTATTATTACTGAAGCTGATTTTGTTGATTTAGCTATCCATTTAATGGAACGGATAGAACTGAATGAGAAAAAGCAAAATGTTACCCAATAATGTGTGAAACGACTACATTTTATGCCATGCCTTGATTTTTAATCGTATAACAGCAATCTAACAGCAGATGCGCTATGCATGGCATGCAAGGTAGCGAACTTTATATTTTCACCTCAGGAGAATTTTACATGGCTGACCTTTCACAAGAGCACGTTGAAGCCAAAATTAAAGAATACATTGATCCTTATTTAGGTGTTGATTTGGTCGCTGCAAAAGCGGTCAAAAATATTGCTATTCAAGCAGATAAAATTAGTGTGACGGTTAATTTAGGTTTCCCTGCGAAAGGTTACCGTGATATCTTAATTCAAGCACTAAAAGACTGTTTAGCACCTTTATCCACTGATGTTGATATTACAGTCAATGATGCAGTTGTTGCCCATTCAGTACAACGTGGGGTTGAATTGCTAAAAGGGGTTAAAAATATTATTGCCGTGGCATCAGGTAAAGGAGGCGTAGGAAAATCGACCACTTCTATTAACCTTGCCTTAGCTCTTGCTGCGGAAGGGGCGAATGTTGGGCTATTAGATGCGGATATTTATGGTCCTAGCCAACCACGTATGCTTGGTGCAGCAGAATCTCACCCTGAATCAAAAGATGGTAATTCTTTAGAGCCTGTAGAGCGTTATGGTTTACAAACCATGTCTATTGGTTACTTAATCGAAGAAGATACACCGATGATTTGGCGCGGGCCTATGGTGGTTCAAGCCTTAAATCAATTGTTAAATGATACCGCGTGGACGGATGTGGATTATCTTGTCATTGATCTCCCACCAGGAACAGGTGATATTCAATTAACTTTATCACAAAAAATTCCTGTCAGTGGTGCGGTAATTGTCACCACACCACAAGATATAGCCTTGCTTGATGCACGTAAAGGCTTAAAAATGTTTGAAAAAGTCAACGTACCTGTATTAGGTGTTGTTGAAAACATGAGCACGCACGTCTGTAGTAACTGTGGGCACGAAGAGCCTATTTTTGGTGCGGGTGGCGGTGAAAGTATGGCAAAAGAATACGAAGTAGATTTACTGGGTGCCTTACCTTTAGATATGAGTATTCGTGAAAGTGTTGATAAAGGGCAACCCAGTGTTGTGGCTGATCCTGATAGTGCTGTCTCAAATACCTATCGTGATATTGCCCGTAAAGTTGCCGCAAAACTTTCTCTCACAGGTAAAGATTACAGTTCTAAATTCCCTACTATTACGGTACAAAATAATTGAGCATCAAATCAGATAAATGGATTCGCCGTATGTCCGAAAAACACGGCATGATCGAACCGTTTGAATCCAACCAAGTAAAAAAAAATACGGCAGGGGGTTCAATTGTTTCTTATGGGACATCTAGTTATGGCTATGATGTCCGCTGTGCAAATGAATTTAAAATTTTTACCAATATCAATTCAACCATTGTTGATCCAAAAGCCTTTGATAAAGGTAATTTTGTCAGTGTTGAATCAGATGTGTGTATTATTCCCCCTAATTCATTTGCATTGGCGCGTACTGTTGAATATTTTCGTATCCCTAGAGAAACCTTAGTCATTTGTTTAGGTAAATCTACCTATGCACGCTGCTTCCGTGGTGATACACGTATTGCTTTAGCGGATGGTAGCACGCCTACATTTAAAGAATTAGCTAAAATTTGGAGTAACCGTAAAGAAAACAGTGCACCTATTTTAGGTTATGGTATCAATGATCAAGGTTTTGTGGTGATGACGCATTTAGTCGAGCCCCGCATTATTGATGAAGATGAGCTAGTTGAAGTGGTACTTAGTAATGGAGAATCTGTTTTTTGTACAGCAGATCACGAATTTTTATGTCGTGATGGTAGTTTATGCCCTGCTAGTGCACTTACTGCAAAAACAGAATTAATGCCATTGGATGTATCAGGCAGTGGACAACGTCTTGTCTATCAGCCAAAACATCATGGCTTTACGCCCAATTCATTATTACGCACAGGCTGGATGAAACGCTGCCCTGAAGAAGCACAGTATTTTATTGACCCTGTGCGTGCTGAAAGCTTTCCTGAATCAAAAGATGAGCAAGCTGTACAGGTTGTTGAGGTCAAAGAATGTGAGGGTGAAGCAGAAGATGTGTATTGTTTAACTGCACCTGAAACAGGTAATTTTGCCTTAGCTTCTGGTATATTTGTAAAAAACTGCGGGATTATTGTTAATGTCACGCCCTTAGAACCTGAGTGGGAAGGACATGTGACCTTAGAGTTTTCCAATACAACACCACTACCTGCTAAAATTTATGCCAATGAAGGGGTGGCGCAGATGCTCTTTTTTGAATCTGATGAACCCTGTGAAACCTCCTATGCAGATAGAAAAGGTAAGTATCAAGGGCAACAAGGGGTCACCCTGCCAAAAACTTAGCTCATATAATGACTACAGTGTGGAAATAAGTATCCCCTTATTTCTACACCGTATCCAATACAGAGGAATAGATAAAATGAACGTGATTGTTGATTTATGTGTTGTCCCAATTGGTGTAGGTGTGTCTGTTTCTCACTATATTGTTGCCTGTGAAAAGGTGATTAAAGAAGCAGGTTTAGACAGTCAGCTTCATGCCTACGGTACCAATATTGAAGGTGAATGGGATGCAGTCTTTGCAGCGGTAAAACGTTGTCATGAAGTGGTACATGACATGGGCGCGCCACGGATTACAACCAGTATGCGCGTTGGTACACGGGTGGATCGTCTACAAACCATGCAAGATAAAATTAATAGTGTAGAAAATAAGCTAAAAAATGATAAGTAATTATTATAAATATTTGTTTGTACAACTATTTACTTTTTATACTGCGCTTAATCCTATTTCGTCTAGTTAAATTTATGCAATTTTCATTGCGAGCCCCCCTCTCTATATAAGATAATACGCCTCATTCAGGTTTTAGATAAGGCGTAATTATGGCAACCTCCTATCGTCAAATCATCAATGACGGCTTATGGACAAATAATGTTGGATTTGTACAACTTTTAGGCTTATGCCCTTTATTGGCTGTCACAGGCACAGCAATTAATGGTTTGGGTCTTGGTTTAGCGACATTATTAATTTTAATGTGCTCTAACGTTACCATTTCATTAATTCGTAATATCGTCCCCAGTGAAGTCCGCTTACCGATTTTTGTATTAGTCATCGCCTCTTTTGTGACCACAGTAGAGATGCTAATGAAAGCTTTCTACTTTGATTTATACATGGTATTAGGTATTTTCATTCCTTTGATTGTCACCAATTGTGCAATCATTGGACGTGCCGAAGCCTTTGCCTCAAAGCAGCCTGTTAAATATGCTTTATTAGATGGTGTTACCATGGGCGTTGGGTTTCTGATTGCATTGGTATTACTAGGTGGGATGCGTGAAGTTTTAGGGCAAGGGACTTTATTTGCTCAAGCACATTTAATGTTTGGTGAAGCAGCTCATGCCATGACCATCACAATATTTGACGATTACAAAGGCTTTTTAATTGCCATTTTACCCCCTGGGGCATTTTTTGGTTTAGGGTTTTTAATTGCGTTAAAAAACTGGATTGACCAAAAACGTACTAAAAAAGAAAAAACCACTATTACAATTATGAGTGCAGAACCTTCGCATACATAATACATAAAGGATAAATTAAGTAATTATGCAATTTGATAATGTAACGATTGATAAACAAGCTAATGTCTATTTTGATGGCAAAGTGACTAGCCGCAAAGTCACATTTGCAGATAACAGCATTAAAACATTGGGAATTATGCTGCCGGGGGAGTATGAATTCGGTACTGAAAAAGCTGAATTAATGGAAATTACTGCAGGTAAGTTGGATGTGTTATTACCTGAAAGTAGTACATGGCAAACTATTACTGCTGGGGAATCATTTAATGTCCCTGCTAATGCCAGCTTTAAATTAAGAGTAGATGAGATAACTGATTACTGTTGTAGCTACTTAGATTAAGCCTATAAACCCTAATGTAGACACTCCCTTTAGAACTTAGTTCTAAAGGGAGTGTCTACCACAGGATTAGTATGTAACTTCAGTGATTAGAAAGGTGTGGAGCAGCCACCTGTTCCAAAAGGAGAGAGGATTGGGCAGATTTTTTTCAGCGCATCTTCTGCACTACATGCCGCGGAAAAATTAACTGTTGCTTCTGCTTCAGTTCCTGCAACATTAGTACGTGCAATAATTTGTACAGTTGTCCAGATTGCAAACTGCTTTGCATATTTAACATTAAAATCTGCAAATCCTGCATTATCAGTTGTTAGTATAAGCTTATCAACGGTAATCACATTACCAGGATCTAAACGTGTATTATTATTAAAATCTTCTCCTACTTCTAATATTCCATTGAAGTTAATATCTTCATTTGTACATGTTTCACCAGAAACAATATCCCCTTGATCATCAAACCCCCCCATTTTTGTATAAGTAAGCGGATGAACAGTAAGGCTTACAGTTGCATTACTAACAGGTGTACCGTTAGAATCGGTTACTAATACAGTATGGAAGAGACTATAACGAATCCCCCCTTCATCTACTAATGCATTACCAGATCCGACACTAATAAATGCACTTTCTTGGGCAACTGTTAAATTAACAGAGGACTTTACACTTGGTGTATCAGCAACCATGGCGGTAATTGTTACCCCATTAGAAGCACTGGATGTGGAGCCTGCAACATATACAGTACGTGCTTGCCCAAAACTATCTGTGATAGCAGAGTTCTGAGTTAGATGCCCACCTGTAATATCATTAACTGTAAAGTTAACAACTTTATTTTTCACTAAATTATTCTCAGCATCTCGAACAATTGCAATCACTTCACTTTGCTCAGTAGAGCTCCCTGCTTGATTTACTTTAATGACAGGGCTGGCAGCTTGTACTTCTATTTTTGCTGCATTTGTAGCAATAAATTCAACTGTGATATCACGGGAAGGTCCACCATTGATTGCGCTGCTGACAGTCACTGTTGCAGGCCCTGCATTCGTAGATTGCAAGGTAAATACCCCTTCCCCACTAGTATTGGTTAAAATACTAGTAGTACTCAGTATTCCACGTGTTGTGGCAACATTAAGCTGCTCATTTAATTGTGGTACACCTGCTTTATCCCAATGTACGCTAAACCCTTGTGAGGTATTGAGTGGGATTTCGGTCACCCCTGTATTGGGGGAAGTGTTAATAGTGAAATTATCATTAGATATATTAATGGTAAAAGCACCAGAATCAGCCCCTACTTTACTTGCTGTAATTGTATCTGTTCCTGCATTATTGGCGGTTACAACCACACTAGCTTGTCCTGTACTATTGGTGACCACTGAATTGGAGCTTAATGCATTTCCTAAAGAAGAATTCAGTGTTAATGTCTGGTTGGATAACCCTCGGTTAGCAGAATCTTTTAAGGAAATATCTAAAGTGAGTGTGTTATTTAAAATCACTGCATTGGTACCTGACAGCGTGATTTTTGAACCGACGACCTCAATGGGAATTGTATTAGTTAAATTTTGTGATGTTGCTGATACTGTAATGGTGCGATTATTTGCATCCCCAACAGTGGTTAAGCGTGCATAAGCTTGTCCTGAAATATCAGTAACCCCTGAACTCGCATCTGTTGTATAACTTTCTTGGTTATCAATAACAGTACGTGTAACAGCTTGTATATCCCCTGAATCAGTAGAAAAGTTTACTTTTGCCCCTGATACTAAATTATTATTCACATCTTTTAAACGAGTTGTAATAATAATCCCTTCTGGTCGCCCTTCTGATACAAGTTCTGTTGAGCTACTAAATAACTCCATTTTTGTAACCACTTTTTGATCATCTGCAGCTTGGAAAGTTAAACTGACTTCATTACTATTTAAGCCCCCTCCTTCAACACTAGCACGTACCTTTAAGCCCCCATCTTTAAGACTTGTAATTGTGGTACTAAACACACCTGAGCTATTGGTATTGGCTTTAAAACCATTTTCTCCAAAAATAGCAGAGCTTGAAATATCAGGTGTAGTATCTCCTGTTAAGGTGGATAAAATAATAGGTACGTCCTGCATAGGTGAGCCATTTTGATCACGTGCAACCACTGTTAAGGTTACTATTTCATTGACAGAGACTGCACTTTTATCAAAGTTTAAAGTTAATGTATTAGGAATAGGGATATCTTTAGGAATAAAAATAACATCTACTTTCTCACTGGTAATCCCATCTGCTACAGCAGTAATCCCAAATGTTTCTGCACTGGTACTGGTAAAGCTCGCACGAAACTCCCCTAATGCATTGGTAGGTCCACCTGCTAAGGTGACATTAGTCGAATCACTGATAAAGCTGACCTCAACTCCTGTAATAGGGCTACCCTGTGCATCACGTGGGGTGACTATAACCGTTATTTTTGCTGTCCCATCAGCAGGCTGTGAATTATTTAACACACTGACATCAACGCGTGTTGGCTTAGTCGCATTTGCCGCTGCAAAACTTAAAATAACAGGTGCATGAACAATATTAGTACCTTCTACTGCTACAGTCACTGCAACATCCCCTGCAACAGAAGAAGTGACCTGAGAAATGAGTGATCCATTTGCATCTGTGACACCTCGACTGGGTGTAGCAACAGCAGCTTGCCCTGTAGAAAGTTGTAACACAATGGGTGCACCTTCAACAGGACGCCCCCCCGTATCACGAGCAATAACATTGATTGTGATAGGTGTTTCACCTGATGCGGCTTGATTATTATTGGTTACTGTCACAGTCAGATCAGCCACATCAGAGCCTGCGGCAATAAATTCTACTTCTCGACTATCAGTTAAAGTGCCAGCTGAACCTTGAGCTGAAGCAATAATAGTAAATTGACCTGCAATACTATTTTCTACTTCAAAGCTAGCAATACCATTTGTACCCGTATCTACTTGAATAGCATTAAAAATAGCAGTACCTGCTGTTGTACCTGTTGCGCTAATTGTGATAGGTACACCTGCTAATAGAGTATTGCTACTGTCAAAGGCGCGTACATTTAAAAGTGTTTTATTGCCAACTGTTTGTGTAACGGGAGAAGCCACTAATGATAAACGATTAACATTAACCCCTCCTGAAGTAGAAGCTTTGAACTCTACAGTAACAGAGCTACTAGATACATTCCCAACCACTGCACGTGCTGTAAATTGCTCAACCACTGTATCCGTTAAGGTAGCAAAAAATCGTCCACTACTGTCTGTTTTATCAGAGTCCATGGTGATTTTTGCTGAGCCACCACTGACTAATAAACTGACAGCAATACCGGACATAGGTTGATTTGCACTATCAAAAACACGCCCTCGTAATGATACAGAATCAGTACCATTTGCAAATTGCCCGTTACCAATAGGCGCGTCTAGCTCAATACGTGAAACAGAGCTGGTACTTTGTTGAGATAAGAAATTAATATCTGTTGTTTCAGTAATGGAGGTATTTGCTGCACTACTAGAATCTGATGTCACTGCATTTAAGGTGACTGTTTCTTCCACACTATTACGTACTAATAACTCAAAGCTTCCATCACTCCCTGTGATACCCGTAATAAATAGTGTTTTTTCAGTATCTCCAATTTTCATGACCGCTGTAGCAGAGTTACTTGAAATACTAATAGGTACATTACTAATAGGTGTGCCCGCTTCATCACGCGCAACCACGACCACTGAAGCGGTATCAACACCGTTAGAGGCAACACTATCTCGTACTTTTAATAGACTAATACTACTAGTAATCGTTGAAACTGCTGTTGTACCAAAAGATAAAGGTAGGCTTTGTAATGTTAAGCCGCCTACAATGGGGGTTACAAAAGTATTTTGAGCAACGGTGTTAGTAATCTTAGTTCTAAATTCACCACTCGCAGAAGTCGTACCACTTGCTGTTTCAGGGACAGCAAAAGAGTTACTTGGAAAAGATAAGGTAACAGGTGCCCCTTCAATAGCAACTCCTAAACTATCACGTGCCAAAATTGCTAACTCTGCACCATCTTGTCCATTTGCAGCCACGACCCCTTTTGTCACAATATCAGCTGTAACAGAACCACCAAAATAGATAGAGTATGTTGCCGAGCCTGTATAGTTCCCAGCCCCTGTTAAAGTTAATAATACTGTTTCTGCTGTATTATCATGGACTGTAAAAGAAGCTTGTCCTGTTGCATCTGTACTGGAAGGTACACCTTCTAGCGTAGCTGAACCTGTTACCTCGAAGGTAAAAGGGACATTACCAAGAATACCTGTACCATCTTGGCTACTATAGGTTGTAATCGTTAATTGTGTAGAGGTTTGTCCTGGTAATAAAATACGTTGCCCTTCTAAACGTAAAAAAGCAGTAGAGGGGGTTGCTGGGTCTGTTGGTGTCCCACCTGTATTATTACCTGTATTATTATTGAGTAATGAGCTGGACTCACTTCCACCGCCACATGCACTTAATGCCAGTACAGTAAACAGAAGTAGGAGCCATTTACACACATGTTGTATCTGTGACATGGAAAGCATCCTTAATTTATAATTAAAAGCAGTACGTGGCATCATGCTCTGTATTGCTGATTCATATATGAGTGTATTTTTAATAACATGATTTGGGTATACAGGGTATACCCACTATATTTATGATTTTTCTTTTAGGATTTTAGGGGTAACAAAAATAAGCAATTCTGATTTTTCATCTTTTTTGGTACGGTTGCGGAATAGATTACCCACTAAAGGTAAATCACTGAGGAAGGGGACACGAGACACATTATGCTCTAGTGTTTGCTCATATACCCCACCTAATACAACAGTTTCTCCATTATCCACCAGTACTTGCGTGGTCACTTCTCGTTTATCAATTGCGATCTCACTACCTCCTGCAATATTAATCGTTGAAGGCGCATCTTTACTGACAAGTAAATCCATAATAATGCGATCATCAGGCGTGATTTGTGGGGTCACTTCTAATTTAAGTACGGCATCTTTAAATTCTACTTCTGCTGTGGCACCCACTCCTGCAGCTCCCCGATAAGGAATTTGTGTTCCTTGAATAATACTGGCTTTCTTTTGGTTTGCAGTGATAACACGAGGACTTGCAATAATTTCACCTCGATTTTCTGTTTGTAGTGCAGAAAGCTCTAATTGCAATAAATAAGTACCAATTTTACCAATTGCTAAACCTAAAGCAGCTGATTGTCCTGCAGCAAGGGTTTCAGGCAAGCTAACAATATAGCCTTCTGTACTTCCAGTACTACCTCCTGTGGTTTGAAATGCAGTCCCACCTGAATAAGTCGTATCTCCAGTTGCTTTTCCACCAACAACGGCACCATAACCATTCCCTAAATCCTTGTTAGCACTGTAACCAAAACGCACCCCTAGACTTTGCCCAAAATCATCACTGGCAATGACAACACGTGATTCAATCAATACTTGGCGTACAGGTGTATCTAATGAGTTTATTAATTGGCGCACATCTTGTAAGCGTTCATTTGTATCTTGAATAATTAAGGTATTTGTTCGTTCATCTATTGATACATTGCCGCGCTTAGATAAAAAACTATGTCCTACTTTTCCTGATCCTGCTGATGAACTTTGGAGTAATTTACGTAAATCTTCTGCTTTAGAGTAATTAACACGAATAAATTCTGTACGTAAGGGCTCTAGTTTTTTAATTTCTTGCTGTGCAGCTAATTCCCGCTTTTCTCGTTCATTAATATTGACCTTTAAATCAACCATAATGACGTTATCAATACGGCGCATCCCTAAGTCTCTGGATTCTAAAATAATATCTAAAGCTTGATCCCATGGTACATTTTTTAAACGCAAGGTAATATTACCTGATACCGTGTCATTAACAATAATATTTAAATGCACCCCAGGTAAATCAGTTAACAGTAATAATGCAGATCGTACTTCGATATTTTGGAAATTAAATGAAACTTTTTGCCCTTTATAGCTGGGTTTTTTTAATTTCTTACCTGATGCATCTGCTGTGACCGTTGCTTTTTTAACCTCCAAGGTATAAGTATTGCCTGATTGGTAAGCAAGGTGTTCATACTCTCCAACAACGCTGATTGCCATCCTTGTATTACCCCCTTTACTTGCCGTATCAACAACTTTAACAGGTGTACCAAAGTCAATCACATCTAAGCGACGATCTAGCTTTTCAGGTAAATGGGTATTAGGAATATCTAACAGAATACTTTGACCTTGTTCACGCATACTAATAACCGTATTTGGATCAGATAAAGTAATAACAATTTGTCCTGCCCCTTTATCCGTACGACGAAAATCAATATTTTTAATTGCAGGACCTTGGTAAGTACGAGGAGCCGCTACAATAGCAGGGGAAGGTAAGGAAACAGGTTGTAAAGTTGACTGAGGCTGAGATAAGCTTGTATAAGCTGTAGTTTGTGTTTTCACTGGTTGTGAAGGATGTGGAGCAGGAATAGCTTGTGCAACAGAGCCTGTGAAGGAAACTAAAACTTGTTTACCCTGTGTATCAACGTGAAAAGGTACTTTTTGTACTAAATTTAATACAACACGGGTACGCCCATTGGCTTGAATAGTATTAATACTTTGTACTGCCCCTGCACCAATCACTTGCTTTTTCTTTTTTAAGGTAGAAATAGCATTAGGAAAATCAAGTACAACTCGTGCAGGATTATCTGTTGAAAAACTCACAGGTGCTTGAGCACGTGCAGAAAAATTCAAATTTATTTGAATTTTATCACCAGGTAAAGAAGAGAAGCCAATATTTTCTAATTGGTTAACTTCCGCATAAGCAGGTAATCCAGCTAACACTAAAAAAAGAGCAGCTACTTTACCACTTTGTTTAACTATAAAATAAACGATATGTTTTAACGGTTTCATAACAATCACTATGTTTACTCACTGCTATAAAGCGCAATAGAGGCATTTTGTTCAATCCAACACCCTGCACCATCAGAATGTAGTTCCAAAATATCAATTCTTTCTTCAGAAATACTCATGACCTGTCCAAAATTTTCACCAATATAATCACCTGCTTGTAAACGATAAAGGGTGCCATCTGTTCTGGAGGTGATAATGCCCCAATAATTACCCTCTTCATCCTCCAGTGTACCAACCATTTGCAAGGAATCTAAAGGCATGGTTTCTAATTCAACACGGGTACGATAAATATCAGGACGTTGGCAATCAGGTCTTTCTTCATTTGTTTCTTGCTCAGCAAAGTCTTCTTTACTTGAGTTAGTAATGAGTTCCTTAAAAGGGTCACGCATTGTTTCCACTTCATAGAAAAACCCAGGGTTAATTTTAAACTCTGGAATTTCATCAACATGTGGGTTTTTTCGTGCTTTTGTTTCTGCGACAAAACCTTCCAAATCTGTCATCCCTTTATCTGCACAAGCAGTTAGCTGGAAAAGAAAGATAAAAAGTAAAAAATAGCGCAAATAAGGTGATGAATTTACTATTTTCATTTTCATTAAGTCCTTAACAGTATTATATTTTCACCATACAGCATTTATTTTTTCTTACCTTTTTTCTTACCTTTTTTCTTACCTTTTTTATTATTTTTCCCCTTCTTAGGAGCGTTTTCTTCAACTTCATCTACTTCAAGATAACGGTAAATTTGTGCTGTCATCTGCATTGTCAGCTTGCCACCCTCATTTTTGCTACCACGCCGTTTTTTTCTCCTTTGAATTACATTCGTTTTAATTTGAATATTATGTTGTGTGACAATACGTGGCATCGCTGCAACACTGCTAACAAATTTACCAAAAGCGTGATAATTACCACTTAATGTTAATGTAATAGGCAGTTTTACATACACATCTTTATCAGAGCGTTCATCCCCTGGTTTAAATAGCTCGGAACGCAAACCACTTGCAATAGCTGCTTGGGAAATATCTTGAATTAAGCCTGCAACCTCTGCTTTATTTGGTAGGCGACGTTGTAATTCTCCCAATGATTTTTCAATTTCAGCTAGCTGCTCTTTTAGCTTAGGTAAAGTAGCAGCCTTCCATTGTTTCTTTTTAAAATCTGCTTTTAATGATTCTTCTTTACGCTCCACACTCCCTAAACTAACAAGTTGTGGCTGTGTATCAAGATAGAATGCTGCTGCAGAAACAGCAATGCAAATAATAAGGACAATGACACCTTTAACAGGAATCGGCCAGTTACCAAAATTATTTGGATCAAGATTATTGAATTCTTCAAGTTTCATTAGTTTTTATTCACCCAAGTTTTCATCATCTTCTTTTGGTACAGTTTGCTTGACTGTTAACTCAAACTCACTCAAACTTCTGGCATTACTATCTTTTTTATTTTTTGATTTATCTGTTTGAGTTCGAATGTGTTTGATACGAGGTGTCCCTAACCAATCAGATTGTTCAATTTGACGCATGAGACTAGATACCCGGGCATCAGATTGCGCTACACCTGATAAAGTAATAAGATCCTCTTTTTGCTTCATATTAGTGAAGTACACCCCATCAGGTAAATTGGTGACTAATTCATCAAACAGATGGACAATCCGTGAGCGGTTTGATTCCAGCTCTTGAATCACATTCATACGGTTAATTAAATACTCTTTTTTCTTCTCTAGTTCTTCAATTTCTTTAATTTGCTTTTCTGCAAATTTAATTTCACTTTCTAAATAAGCGTTTCTGCTGGCTTGATAATCAATTAAGCTTTGTACATATAAATGAACACCTAACCAAATAACTCCCGTGACAGCCACAGCAATTCCAGTGATGATTGCAAAGCGGGTTTCTCGTTCTTTTTTAAGCGTTTCACGCCAAGGCAGTAGATTAATATTTGGCATATTTAATACTCATCAAAAGTACGTAATGCTAAACCGCAGACTGTCATTAATGCAGGGGCATCTCTTAATAACAATTTTTCATCCACTTTATTAGCAACTGTCATAAAAGAAAACGGGTTTGCAATCGTGACATGTCCCCCCACTTTATGATTAACACTATCTAATATATTATCAATAACAGCACACCCACCTGAAATCATAATATGCGATAACTTGCCATGACGTGATGCAGCTGAAGAGGTGGCATAATAATATTGCACCATCCGACTCACTTGCTGTGCCAAATCATTACGAAAATACTCTAAAATAGCAGTATCATAATCTTCAGGTAAATCTCCACTACGTATTGCTAAGTTAGCTTCTTCATAACTTAAACCATAAGTATTTTGAATATCTTCAATTAAGCGTTTTCCACCAAAAATTTCTTCACGTGTAAATACAACTTCATTTTCTGCTAACACATAAATAGAAGAGGTTGATGACCCAATCTCAATCAGCGCAATTGTTTCATCTTCTTGAATTTCTGGGTCATTTTTAATAATTAATTTAAATGCATTTTCCAGTGCATATTTTTCAATATCCACTACTTTAGGTTTTAGATCAGCCAGTTCTAATACTGCTAAGCGTGAATCAACATTTTCACTACGAGAGGCAGCTAATAATACATCTACTCGATTTTCATCTTTTTCACTGATCCCTAAGATTTCAAAATCTAAATTAACCTCTTCAATTGGGTAAGAAAGATATTGTTCAGCATCAATTTCAATTGCAGCACGTAAATCATCATCAGATAAGCCTGCCATCATATCAATAACTTTTGTAATCACTGCAGGTCCTGCTACTGCAACAGCTGCCGCTTGTGCTTTTGGTTTAGCACGTTTTATTAAACGTTGTACAATTTCACCCACCCCATCAATATCAATAATATTTTTATCTTCCACTGCTTTTTCGGGCAATGGTTCAATGGCGTAGTTCTCAACTTTATACGTTTTTCCAGATCGTGACAGTTCAAGTAATTTAACGGCTGTTGAGCCAATATCAATACCTATCACGGGATCAGGCTTTAAACTAAGTAATCCCACCTGCAATTCCTCTTCACATATAGGATGCGATTCATGTATTTATTATGTACATTAAACTCTATAGCTAAATATAGATCAATACCTATTAAAAAAACAACTTATCTAATCTTTTTTAAAGTAACTTATTAAGTTAGACATAATATGTCTTTTTGAGTAAAAAAATAGATGCTTTTAATTGAAATGATATATAAAAAAACAAGGGGTTAAATTATTATTACTCTTTTTACCCCCTAACATCTTATTTAAAATATGACCTTTAGTGACTTAAAAACATATCATGCTACAACGCAAAATAAATGCCATAATATTAATCTTATCTTCTTATCATTTTTTATCACTACTTAGTGTATTATTTATAACAGATACGATGAAAAGGTCACTATTTTTATAATACTGAGCTATCAAAAGTGATCATATTTTATACTATTTATAAAATCAGAAAAATATTTTTTTATTAACCTCTTGTTTTTAAACAAAAAATCTCCTTTTTAGCTGTGAGAGCATATGAAGAATCAAGAACTTAATTTATATTACAGATTAACCCGTTTATTTTTTGTACCTAAACGCTTCCAATACCGTTTATTGCTGATTTTATCTATTGCTGGAGCTTCTCCTTTATTAAGTGTTTTTATTTATTTCTCTTTAAGTTCTACAGCACAGTTACAGGAGCATTTTATTCTTATAGGGTTGATTTTTATGGCGACTATAGGGGGTATTATTACTGCCTATGCATTACTTTCTGTGTTATTACAGCCTGTTTGGATGTCTGCCTATGCATTACATAAATATATTGCTGATAATGAAGTACCTCAGTTACCCAGTGGAGGAATTGACAGTTTTGAATACTTGATGACAGATGTACAACAGACCATTGAAAAATGTGAACGTCTGCAACATGAACAAAATCAAGGTGCTCTTGATAGAGTAACAGGCGCATTAAATCGCGCTTCGGCTGAGCTATATTTACAACAAGATATTGCTCGCGCCTATCGTGATAAAGGTGCTTTATTGACGGTATTATTAGAGGTTGATAATTTTGAGCATATTACCAATGAATTTGGGCAGGCAATGGCAGAGGTCTGTTTAGCTCATATTGTTGATAAAATTAAACATAATATACGGAGTGGAGACTGGATTGCTCATTGGGAATCAGGTAAATTTTTACTTATTTTGTGGAATTTTAACCATCATAATCCACTGCACTCTTTACAGCGTATTCAAAACTATTCACTTAAAACCCCTATGGGTGAATTACTTGATGTAAGTTTAACTATTGGTGCATGTGAATACCAAGGTGAAAATCAGGTAGAGTCATTATTGTTGCGTGTGAATAAAGCATTAACACAAGCAAAAGAAGCGGAAACAGGTGGAATCATGATTGAAAATAAATCTCAACAAGATGTATCATTGTTACCATCCTAAGTAAGATTTTCATATTTTAATGAAAAAAAGCTTATTTACGTGCTTTATTCCATAAGGATTTTATTGCATTACGGTTACGTTTTGAAAGCGTTGGCCATAAAACCCATTTTTTATCAAAAAATGCATTATCATCTAGATGATAGTGGGCAATTTCTTCTGCAGATAAATACTGTTTTACTTGTGCATTTACAGGATAGGCATGTAAATTTTTAACCACAACCTCATATTGATACTTAGCTGATAAGCTATAGTTAATCCATTCTTCAGCAATCTTTTTTAACAGTGGTTTATCAGCTAAACGATACCCTAATGAAAAGCTATCTACCCACGCTGCAGCTCCCTCTTTAGGCTCTGCTCTTTTCCATATTTCCCCTTGTTTTTCTAGCGCAGATAAAGAAAATCCCCATGAGGTAGCTAAAGCTAACCCTTTTATATCATCTACTGTATCAACACCTTGCCAAAAATTACGTGTATTTTTAGCTAATTGTCTTAATTTTTCCTTAAATAAATTATTATTTAATTTCTTATAATTGCCTAAATCTTTTTTGCTATAACCTAAAGCTAAAGCTGTAATATAAATATTTGTCTCATAGTAATCTTCACTTAATGCATAGTTATTTTGGTAAGCAGGTTCCCATAATACTTTCCACGTTTTAGGAGGAGTTGTGAATACAGCTGTATTATAAATAAGTGAGTAGGTGCCTTGAATAAAAGGAATGGTATAAATCTTCCCCTCTTTTTCTTTAAACTTAGCTTTTTTAAGATGAGGAAGTAACTGGGTGTAGTGGGGAATATTATTTAAATCAAGAGGAAGTACTAAACCTGTATCAATAAGGCGAAAACGTTCATCTTTGAGTAAATTATGAGAGGGGGAAATAATATCAGCTTGTTTACGACGCAATACATGGAAAAAATCATGAACATCTTTAATATAATGAATATTCATCCTTAAATTAATATTATATTTTTCTTTAATTAGCGATTGAAATTTTTTAACTTGTTGATCAGGCGCATAACCTTCCCAAACATATAAATTTAAATGTTCTGTCCTGGCAAATACAGCAGATACTAACACTATATTTGATAGCATTATTAAATAGACTAAGCAACGCAGTACCATAATACCTATCCTTGTATCTTGCTAATATATTAGGCATATCATTTTTAATATATTTTAAAAACAAATATTACTTTGCAATGGATATATTTTCAATCCTTTATATTAAATTTATACTATAAAACAAAATAAGGGATGTAAAGCTTTATACCATATAATACTTATTATTTTTAACTTTAAAAATACAGTATTTATTTATTTTTTATTATTTATATTAACAATAAAGGAGGTTTTTTCTTTTATCTCATTAATACCAAATTCCTGTGCTGAGAGTTCTTGTTTAAGTGCTAACCAAAGTAAAAGCACAATAAATAAAGTAAGCTTAATAATACTGTACATACAGCTTGCCTCCAAAGTACCTACATTGCCTTTTTTAAAGGAATGCAAAGCTTATACCGATCTAAAGAATTATTTTTATCTCGATAAGGTTTTAATTAAAGTTGTACCCTATAAACGAATGCGTTATATTTATTTTAATATAACGCTATAACAGGTGCTGAAGTATGAAGCATACAAAGCTTTATGGGCGTTTATGGTTAACGCGCCAACAGCAAAATTTTTTAGGGCATGGGCGAATTGCATTATTAGAGCATATTGCTGATTATGGCTCTATCTCTAAAGCCGCTAAAGCTATGAAAATGGGCTATAAAGCAGCGTGGGACAGTGTCAACGTAATGAATAGTCTTGCTGATAAACCTTTGGTGGTGCGTATTTCAGGGGGGAAAGGTGGGGGGGGAACACAGTTAACAGAATATGCCCATGAATTGATTAGGGGCTATAAACAATTAGAGTACTCCCATTATCAGTATTTGCAACAGTTAGAACAACAGTATCAACATAGTTTTAATCTTACTCCTCCCTCTTCTTTACCTAGTAATCAGTATGTTGCATGTATTGAGAAGATTGAAAGTTGCTGTACATTAAGCCATATTTTTTTACAGTGTACTGATGATATCAGTATGCAAGTATTAATTAGTAACACTATTTTTGCTACCCAAAACTTGCAATGTGGACATAAGGTAAAAATAGCTGTTGCTCCCAATACAATACAATTGATTTCTGCACAAGCAACAGAACAATACAGTATGGCAAATCAATTTCCTGCCACTGTAGAGTACAGCTACTTACAAGATAATAAAGTAATTACTGTCATACGCTTAAGCTCTAACATTACCATGATGAGTTATCAACAACCTGAACAATCCGAGCTATTTCATCAAGGTGAGCAGGTGCGCGTATTATTACATGCAAGTCAATTAACCCTTATCACTGAACAAGGCAGTCCATCATGTACCGTATGATTTTTTTCTTACTGTGTTTTTTATACACTGCATGGGCAGCAGCTGTAGAGTTGCATATTGCAGTCGCCGCTAATTTTCAAAACCCATTACGCCAATTAAAAGCTGATTTTGAAAAACACTCTACTCACCGCTTAATTTTAACCACTGCCTCAACGGGACAGCTCTATGCACAAATTTATAATGGTGCACCTTTTGATGTGTTTTTTGCCGCTGATATGCAACGCCCAAAACGTTTAATTGCTGAAAAGCTAGCTGAACAAGAGAGTTTATACACCTATTCACAAGGACAGCTTGTTCTGTGGAGTGCAAAGAAAGATTTTTTCCCAACAACAGGTCTACAGTGGGTAGAGCGTCCTTTTCAATATCTTGCTATGGCGAACCCTAAAACCGCTCCTTATGGACGTGCTACAAAAGAAACATTAATGAATTTAAAGCTTTGGGATAAAGTACATGATCGCCTTGTACAAGGAAATAGTATTAATCAGGTATTTCAATTTGTACAAACGGGTAATGCTGAATTAGGTTTTATTGCTTTATCACAATATTATTTATTAACATCACCCACAGGTAGTTTATGGCATGTCCCCACAAGCTTATATACCCCTATCCAGCAAGGTGCTGTGGTATTAAGCCGTAGTCAGCATAAAAAAGCCGCTTATGAATTATTTAGCTTTTTACGTACACCTGCCATTCAGAAAAAAATACAAGGGTTTGGCTACTTAACCCCTTAAGATTTGACCTAACTCATAGTCATGTTATAGCAAGATTACTGATACTAACGCCCTGTTCACCGCTTTACATTATGGTTAGCCAGTACACAGGATAGTCACTATGCTCGATACATTACTTATTAATTGGGATGCCATTTGGGTGACTGCACGCCTTGCCACAATCACCATGATTATTTTATTGATTATAGGAACACCTTTGGCGTGGTGGTTAGCACAAACTCGCGTATGGTATAAAACTTTAATTGAAGCCTTGATCGCCTTACCTTTAGTTTTACCGCCGACAGTACTAGGTTTTTATTTATTAGTAACTCTGGGGCCTAATGGTTGGCTAGGTTCATTCTGGTCATCGTTAACAGGAAACCATTTATCATTCACTTTTACAGGTTTAGTGATTGGCTCTGTAGTCGCTTCATTGCCTTTTGTGGTACAGCCTTTACACAGTGCGTTTACCACAATGGGAAAACGCCCATTAGAAGCTGCTGCTACCTTAGGCGCGGGTCCTTTGGATCGCTTTTTTACTGTTGTACTACCCCTTTCCCGTTCAGGTTTTCTCACTGCTGCCACCTTAAGCTTTGCGCATACAGTGGGAGAGTTTGGAGTGATTTTAATGATTGGTGGTAGTATTCCTAATAAAACCCAAGTGATTTCCATTGCTATTTTTGAACACGTTGAGATGCTGGAATTTCAACAAGCACATATTTTGTCTGGTGGCATGCTTGCTTTTTCTTTCCTTGCCTTAACAGTACTCTACACGGCCAATAAACACTTATATCGCCCATGACAACTGATGCTATTTCTGGTCACTTTTACTTTAAAAAAGATGATTTTTGTTTAAATGTACACTTTTCTATCCCTGCACAAGGGATTACTGCTATTTTTGGGCACTCAGGCTCAGGGAAAACTACTTTATTACGTTGTATTGCAGGCTTAGATCGCCCTCAACAAGGTGAGCTATATATTAAAGAAACCTGTTGGCAAAAGGAAGCACAACAATTTTTTCTCCCTACCCATCAACGTGCTTTAGGTTATGTATTTCAAGAAGCCAGTTTATTCCCACACTTAAATGTAGAAAAAAATCTACGTTATGGTTTACAGCGGACAGCAAAAGAGCACTGTCAAATTCATTTTGATGAAGCGGTACATTTATTAGGGATACAGCATTTATTACACCGTCGCCCCCGCTCCTTATCAGGGGGAGAGCGGCAACGAGTTGCTATTGCCCGTGCCTTATTAACCAGCCCTCAAATCTTACTTATGGATGAGCCACTGGCAGCCCTTGATACGCAAAGTAAAACAGATATTTTACCTTACCTAAAAAGTTTACATCACAACTTATCTATTCCCATTGTTTATATCACCCATGATATTGATGAAGCGTTGAGTTTGGCTGATTATATGTTGGTTTTACAACAAGGTGAAGTGATTGCACGGGGGAGTATTGATAGTTTATTAACACAATTAACATTGCCTTTATTTCCCGCTCATTCTGCACGTACCCTATTAAACGCACCTGTCATTTCTCATGATAAAAAGTACCACTTAAGTCTACTTGATGTGTTAGGGCACAACTTAACGATTAATGGCTTAGATTATCCTATTGGGCAAATGTTGCGTTTAACTATTAATGCACGTGATGTCAGCTTGAGTTGTAGTGATCAACCATTAGGTGATATTTTAAACTGCTTACCTGTCACCATTACTGCAATACAAGAAGATGAACACTATCAATGGTTAGTAACCTTAAAATATAAAGAATTAACTTTGCTCAGCTATATCACTAAAAAAGCAAGTGACTTATTGCAGATACAAATAGGGCAAAGCTTATTTGCCCATATTAAAGAAATCAATGTATTGTAAATTTCTTTTTATCCTGTAATGCCATAGCTTTTTTTGATAACGGTTACTGTATCTCCTACCTATATAATCACAGTGAAAAATAAATTTTTTAAGGCTCCATTCAACATCAGGCAGTCTGAGCTCTTTCTGTATTTTATAAATACTCATATTATTACTTACCTATAAGCTCAAATTACCCCATCAAAGAAAAAACAGTATGAGGTGTATTTAATGCTATTTTTTATAATTTATGCTATTAATAATGATTCATAAATAATAAATATCTTATGCAATAATATTTTTTACACATCAATGAGCTATTGATATTACTGTAAATAGCTTGATAAGAAAAATATTTTGATATTACACCAAATAGAGGAACTTTATATGTCTCGTTTACGTGTACTCTGCCTTGCTTTACCCTTATTACTCCCTATCACTACTTTTGCAGATGTTCCATTGAAACACAGTAAAGAATATCAAATTGTACTTAAAAATGAAGCCTTTGTAGATATTGAGAAAGGGAAGCAAACCATCATTGATTGGCTACAATCTATTGAAGATGATCCTGATTATGACTTCAAATATAAGTCAGGGACAGGAAGTACATTTATTCGTAATGTGGTTCGTTATGATACCAGTACTGGTGAACTGAGTACGAGCAACCTCAATTTAAAAATTGAGCAGTTTGATGATAATGGTACCAATACATCCAAGCTAAAATTAAAATATAGCAGTATGGATCCCGATGCTAGTTTTGATACCACTGACTACACACGTTCTTTCCCATATCCTGCAAATGACTATGAAGACATTAGTAAAATGAAGTTTGAATTGGATATGCATCAAAATTACAGTAAGTTCGCCTTATCAGGTTCAATGGAGATTGCGGGGGTTATCAGTTATAACACTGTAGGGGATGCAGAGCATTATTTTAAACGTTTAGATCATGTCATTGGGGTAAGTAATTCTGATGCATTAGTCCATCTTGATAGTTATCAAGAGTGGGTATTTGATGACATTGAATTAAAAATTGCAGATTATCCTGCAGAAGCTGCGGTGGTGGTGCGTTATGCACTTTCTGATTTAACGCAGCCAATACGTGTAGAATTTTCACTGAAAATGAAACGTGATGGCTCTACGTGGGACTACTTTGCTGTGGTAGAACTTGGGCAAGTTTATGCAGAAATGCTCAATAATGATTTAAATGTATGGAAAGGTTTAGTTAAACCAAATAAATTTATTATCCCTGCGGATCAAGACTAACCCACTGTACCAACTATTATCTCTTTATCTATCTGTATAACTTGCAAATAAACCTTTGAATAAGGATGGGTGTAAAAAGGACTCACATCCACCTTCCCCTTTACATATTATTTGCGTCACATCTTTATTCCTTCTTTTTTCTCATGAAATAATAGACTATTATATATAACAGTATATATATGAAGTTATTGTATACTCTTATTTTTCTTATTCCTAAGTCATATATAGTTATGGCATTATTATAAATTATATATAATGTATTAAAGATACTAAGGTGCAAGCAATATACACGCCTGTAAAAAATGCTTGTGCCAGATAAAAAAGTCATCTGACTTTTATCAAGTTCTAATAGATAAGCATAATATTATTTATGTTTATGATAAATAATATATAAAAATGGTATTAAAACTTTGTGATGATAAAATTTTTAAATCTAAAAATAGAGCAGTTCTATATTAATTTAAAGTTTATATATACACTTTTATTTGTCATATTTTTTATTATTGGTGGAATAGGCTATAGCTTTTTTTATCACTATATTGAGACATTAAAAATAGACTATGAACATAGTGAAGTAGTGCATAGCTATGTGGCAAAAACCCAAATACTAACACTACATATTGTTGAAGTATTATCCAAACAAACTCTAAAGCAGCAACATTTTGCTCCCTTAATGAAAGAATGGAGTGAGCAGTTTAAAACTCTTCCTCCTTCTGCACGTGAAAGTATAAGCCATAAACATCAACAGCTTGTTGTACAAATAGGGCGGGTAATAGGTGTAAAAAACATTACCATACAAGATATAAATATTTTTATTGATGCAGCAAAAGAGTTAACACAATTAAGCCAAACATTTATCAAAAAACCAACAGAAATATCTCACTACTTTCCAAGCCTGATTTATTTTATTTTTTATACACTTTTATTATTATTAGTGGGGGGATTTTTATTGTTTATTATGTCCCCAATGATTCAACGACAACACCAGCAACTACAAAAAAATAAACAAATACATCAAAATCAAGAGCACCGAAAATTATTATTTAACCGTGTTTCTCAGGAAAATATTGAAGGGATTATTTTTCATAAAAATGGAAAAATAATTGATGCCAACCACGGTATTATGAGTATGTTTGGCTACTCTCTAGAAGAGCTACAACATAAAACATTAGCAGATCTTGCTGTGCCAGGGACAGGGCAAATATTAATGCAATATGTTACCAAGCATCAATATACCCCCTATGAAGGATTAGCAGCTACCAAAGAGCAAACCTGTTTCCATATGGAGGTATATAATCGCCATATCCAAGATGGAAATGAGGAAGCATCTGTTGCCATTATTAACAATATAACCACAAAAAAACAAGCTAAAGAAAAGTTATTGCAAGAACAAGCTACTTTGCATTACCTACTTGATGCCAGCCCTAATATTTTATTTATTCTTAATCAAGAATATCATGTTTTATGTGCTAATAAGCATGCATTAAACTTTCTTAATGTTGCTTTTGCTGATGCTGTAAAACATCACTTAGCAGAGCTTCTTCCTGATGAGATAAATCAAGAAATTATGATTCATCTTCAGAAGGTTAGTGATACTTCTACTATAATAGAAGAAGTTTATACTTGGAATGAGCAAGCATTACATTGTTCATTTTCCCCCATTATGACAGAGCAATATCCTGTACATTATATCACCTGTACATTAGAACAAACCCCCATACAACATACTTCATATTCTGAAGAAGAAACCCTTCTATCTAACTACCAATCATATGAGCATTATTTGCGTGATATTGTTGAAGGGGTTTCAATTATTACAGGCAAAGAATTCCTTGAGAAAGCAGTGGAATATTTAGCAAAAACTTTAGAGGTCAGTGACGTTTTCATTGGTCAATTTAAAGACACAGAATGCTATCAAATTGAAACTTATTTTGTTTTTTCACATGGAAAGTTTATCGATAATTTTAGCTATAATTTACATAACACACCTTGTGAAAATGTTATTCATGATCATTGTTTATGCATGTACCCTGATAATATTCAAACCCTTTTTCCTAAGGATTCTTTATTAGAAAAAATGAATTCTACTGCATATGTAGGCACCCCTTTATTTAATACCAAAGGGGATGTATTAGGGATTATTGCTATTTTAGATACCAAACCTTTAACAGAAAAAACAAAGGAAATGGTACGTTTTATGTTGCAAATTTTTGCTGCACGGGCAGCTGCAGAAGTTGAACGAATGCAACTAATAGACGCACTACAATTTGATCAAAAGCAATTGGAACAACGTGTATCAGAGCGAACCTGTGAGCTACAGCTAGTTAATAAAGAACTCGCTCGCTCAGCACGCTTGAAAGATGAATTTTTAGCGAACATGAGTCATGAGCTACGTACCCCTCTCAATGCTATTTTAGGTGTGACAGAAGGCTTGCAAGAAGAATTATATGGAGAGCTAAATGAAAAACAAATGGAGTTTTTAAAGCTGATAGAAGATAGCAGTTATAATTTATTGCACCTTATCAGTGATATTTTAGAGTTATCTAATATTGGGGCGGGTTATTCTGAACTTATTCAAAGAAAACTTCTATTAAATGAATTGGTAAAAGATTGTTTATTACATATCAAGCAATTAGCATTAAAGAAAAAAATCAAAGTACATCATACTATTGATTCTGCTTTTCGTAATGTTATGCTTGATGAAAAATGTGTGAAGAAAATACTCATTAATTTATTAGTTAATGCGGTCAAATTTACCCCCCAGTCAGGTAGTGTAGGGATTGATGTTAAATTAGATGTTCCCCGTCAATCTTTATTCTTCATTGTGTGGGATTCAGGTGTGGGTATTGCTGAAAAAGATCAAGATAAATTATTTGAACCCTTTTTGCAACTTGATGGCAGTTTAGCACGAGAATATGAAGGAACAGGTTTAGGCTTACATTTAGTGCATCATTTGACGGAATTACATAATGGTTCAGTTGAAGTAATCAGTGAAGTAGGTAAGGGCAGTAAATTTATTATTACCTTGCCGTGGACACCTGTTCAAAGTACACAAGAAGAGCCTGATTTATCTTTGAACTTATCTTCTGATTCAATGCATGATACATCAGCAGGTAGAGGGGTTATTTTATTAGCAGAAGATAACACATCAAATATTGTTAATATGACAGGTTATTTAGTGAGTAAAGGCTATACTTTATTGACAGCATACAATGGTCGTGAAGCAATTGATATTGCTTTACAATACCAACCTGATTTAATTCTGATGGATATGAACATGCCTATTATGGATGGATTTGAGGCAATTCCCTATCTTCGTAAGCATATTGAAACAAAAGAGATTCCTATTATTGCTTTAACTGCGCTTGCGTTAGAGGGAGATAAGGAAAAATGTTTGGCTGTTGGAGCAGATGATTATGCAAGTAAACCTGTTGTATTACACCACTTAATTATCAAAATTAAACAACTTATGGTATTAAGTAGTAAAAAAGAGTGTGTAGTTAAAAGCTATGAATGAAGTACTCAATGTTAAGAACTGAAGTTATGTAGCAGAGCCAAATCGATTTTGGGAGTGTTTATGATCTCTCAGTCAGATACCATTATCTTAATATGTTGTAGTGGTGTTGCACGCAACGTCCTTATGATCTCATTCAGCAGTTTATAATCACTATAATAGAATTCATGAGATGAATATGATTGAATTTAATAAAGCAAATTTTTATTTTTCAATCATCCCGCTGTCATCAATGATGACTACATTGAGTTCAGTTAAGAAGTTTAAAAAGTCTTTATATACCATGAATATTATGATGTTATTTTTTATTGGTAAATAAGTCTATTTTCTTCCAGTGTGAAAACAGATTTATCTAAGTAAACTTCAATATCCTGTGCAGATTGAGGGCGGGAAAATAAAAAGCCTTGTACATGGTGACAATGTGCGGCATGTAAAATAGAAAGTTGGGTATTATTTTCTACCCCTTCAGCTACAATTTTTAAATCAAAAGCTGCACCTAAGGCAATAATTGCTTCAGCAATTTGGGCAGGTTTACCGGGGGCATTAATTTCTTTAATAAAGCCTTTATCAATTTTTAAAGCATCAATAGGAAAACGGCTAAGGTAACTTAATGAAGAATAGCCTGTACCAAAATCATCAATGTATAGTAATACTTCCAATGCTTTTAAATCATTGAGTAGGTTAATGACCAGATCAGGGTTTTGCATAATTGCATTTTCTGTAATCTCTAAGCGGCAAGCCCCTGCTTTAATTTGGGTTTGATGTAAAATTTTCTCTATTTGCTGCACAATATTGCTATGTTTTAACTGTATTGGAGATACATTGATATTCATACCTAAATTAGAATATTGGGAAAATTTACCTCGCCATTGCTGTAATTGAGAACAGGCTTCTTCAAATACCCATAAACCCAATTCATGAATTAAGCCTGTTTCTTCTGCTAAGGGAATAAATTCATCAGGCATAATCAAGCCACGTTCTGGGTGCTCCCAACGTACCAAGGCTTCTAAGCCTACTGTTTTCCATTCAGATAAAGAAATAATGGGCTGATAATAAAGACAAAATTCATTGTTATCTAATGCACTACGTAAATCTGACTCCATACGTAATATATTAATGACATTGGTATGCATCCCTTGTTGGAAGATAACAAATTTCCCCCCATTTTGTTTTTTTGCTTCATACATGGCAGTATCCACATCACGTAACATTTCATCAGCATTTTTATAGTTATTTGATGAAAGTGCGACACCAATACTGGCTGTTGTTTTAAAAACTTCATCTCCTAAAACATAGGGTTCAGTCAGTAGTTGTTGGATAATTTTAACGCGCTGCTCCAGCTCATTATTATCTATATGATGAATAATGAGTGCAAATTCATCTCCCCCGAAACGTGCTAATATATCCTTGTTATAGCTATGCTTTGTTAAACGTTGTGCAACATCTATCAGTAATTTATCCCCCATCCAATGTCCTAGGCTATCATTAACAATTTTAAATCGATCTAAATCTAAAAATAATAATGAAAAATGTATCTCTGGGTGAGAGGAGTGATGAGCTAATAACTGATTTAAGTGTTCTGTTAAAGCATTACGATTTAATAAACCTGTTAATTTATCATGAGAAGCATCATAGCGTAATTTATTTTCAGTAAGTTTACGTTGGGTAATATCTTCAATCATCCCCTCATAAAAATGTATTTCTCCTGTATCATCACGAACAGCACGCGCTGTTTCACTCACCCAAATAATACGCTTATCACGACAATAAGCTTGGTATTCAAAGCTTTGTACTTTAGAGTTTATATCTAATAAGTTAAGAAACTCTTTTCGCTTTTCAGGATCAACATATATTTGTTTTGCAACATCAACGACTTCACTGTAAATTTGCTCTGCATTGTCATAATCAAAAATACGTACAAAAGCTGGGTTTACATTCAAGTATTGCCCATTAAGTGTACTTTGAAAAATTCCTTCAATAGAGTGCTCAAAAATATCACGGTATTTCTGTTCTGCCGCACGGCGCGCCTGTTCTGCTAGGCGATTTTCTGTAATATCCTCAAACATACTGATAATAAAAGTTTGTTGGTTATTACGAACAATAGAACTATTTTGATTAATCCATAAGCTGTGTTGACCGCGCCGCAAATAGCGTTTAGTGATGGTATAACTTGCTTGTTTTTCTGCAAGTAGTGCTTGTAACAAAGCATGATCCTTATTTCGATCAGCAGGATGCACTAAGTCATGAATATAGGTTGCTTGTAACTCTGTGGGGGAGTAACCAAGCAGATGCTGTAATGCTTTATTACTATCAAGAATATGCCCCTCTAAATCAAGTTGAGCAATTCCCATCGCGGCTTCATTAAAAATAGTTTTAAAATGCTGGCGGCTAATTTCTAAGGCTTCAGTGGTTTTTTGGCGGGCAAGCACTTCTTGATTTAAAGTTTCATTGGCTTTAGCTAAACTATTTGTACGACTAGCGACTAACTCTTCTGCCCATTTAGCACGAAAAAGAATAAGTTGCATATATCGCAATGTACCAAAGGTGAGTATGATGCCAATGAGTAATACTGTCCATGCATAAATATGTCGAATATAAAAATGATAATTAGCTTGGTATAAATCAAATTGCCAAGGGCGTTGCCCAAAATCTAGTGGTGCTGAGAGCAAAAGCTGGACATTTTGGCTTGCATCTTCCTTAATACGGTTATACCAAGAGGGGGCGTATAAATAAGGGTTTGCAGTATTCTGAGTTTTATCAATTAACAGTAAAAAATTTTCTTTACTTTGTCTAGGAGAGCGTAATACTTGGTGAATTAATTCTTTAACAATGAATGTAATGGAAATAAATCCACGTAATTGTCGTCCTTGCAAAGACTCGGGGATATAATGACGATAAACAGGCAATATTAAACGAAACCCTAATTGTTTGCCTCGGTGTGTAGTAATGGGGGTGGCTTCACTGGCCGTAATATGCGCATAGTGATTGGCTTGTTGGAAAAGCGTGCTAAAAGATTTTTCGCTATTTAAATCAAATCCTCGTTGATTTTTACGTTGCTCAAAGGGGGCTATAAAAGTAATAGGGTAATGCTGTTGACTTACTGCAATTGGCTCAGGTTCCCCTGTTTTTGAATAATGCCACATATCAATAGGACTATCGATAGTTTTAGGGGTTACAGATTTAATCCACTCTACCGCATAAATAGTAGGATAATCATGTAAATAAGGGGTAATAAATAAATTAAAATCTTCTTGATTTATATCATCACTTACATTAAACAAACCTTGTAATGAATATAGAATTTGTTTGAAAGCAACAAAATCTTTTTGTAAAGCTCGTACATACCCATCTATTTGTCTTTGTTGTGTATGAATAAAACGCTCATATTCCCACTGCTTGACATAAAAAAATGCGCTGACTGATAAAGTCAAGCCAATACACACAACAAATAGAATAGATAGATCAACTTTATTTTTAAGTATTTTTAATATCATTAGACATCTATCTGTATTAAATCTATTTTTATCATGAGAAGTATTTTTTAAAGTATAGAAGTATTAAGTACTAGAATAGTATGAGTATGTATTGAATTTATATAAGGTATAAAACAACACAATAACTACAAGCATAACAATTAAGGGTACATACTATAAAAATAGGTATAGTATCTTTATTATTACTATTCTTCATAAATATTAAAAATAACAGGCTTGCTATTGCCTATTTATATCATTATAAGGTGAGAAAAGAATAAGCTAAATGCTATTTTTTACAAAGAATAGTGTTAAGATAAATATACAATAAGGTAATTTTAGTATAAATGTCATTAATTATTATTAATTTTGGTAGTCCTGAAAATGTAGTGCTACTAAAAAGCTCGTATCCCAATAATTCAGGCTTAGTTAAAATTTTTGCACTACTTATGCAGGACTACCTTAATTTTATACGATAAGTTGATAGTTTGTTACTTTCTTTAATTCTTTCTATTTTACAGAACAACAACTTTGTCATCCTTGATTAAAATAAGTATAGGTAAAAACATACTAAAATAGTATGTATAGAAAAATGTTACTAAAACATTTAAAAATATACTTGATATATTGGCTATTCAAAATAAAGAAATGGTATAAATAATCTATTTTTTATCTGATCTCTTCCTCATTATAAAGTAAAAAATGGTATGCTTGTCTTATCAAGCTTTACATCTGGTTTATAATTCCCTGTGCAGATTTTAAGATAACATGCATCAGGCTAAAATGCCCTTTTATATGGTTGGCATGGTTTATTGGTTGACTCATGGAATATGTACGTACCCTTTTACTTGAAGAAAATGTTAAAGATTATTTATCTGTACGACAACGATTAGATGAACAAACAAATCGTTTAGCTATTTCATGGGCACCTAATTTTGATACGGCATATCGCCTTATTAAACAAAATACCTATGATATTTTTCTTATTACTTATACTTCAAATAGTAAAAATCAGCATAAATTTCTAACATGGCTTTATACTCACATTAATGATCCTATTATTTTATTAACAGAAAGTGAAATACCTGTTGAAGCTATTTATTTAGATAAATATAAAACTGATTATATGCAAAAATCAAGCTTGACATGGAGTCAACTTGAACACAGTATTTTATGTCTTAGTACCTTAATTGAGTCCCATCAAGCAGAACAAAAATACCAAACAGTTTTTGAGAATGCTCATGAATTTATGGGGCTTGTTAAGCCAAATGGTACGATTATAGAAATCAATCAAACCGCTTTATCTTTATCAAGTAGCCACCCTGATGAACTAATAGGACGCCCTCTATGGGAAACCCCATGGGCGTATCATGCTCCCCATACACAAGCTGAATTTAAAGCAGCTGTTGCAACTGCTGCACGGGGGGAAGTGATCAGCTATGAAATAGAAATATCTAATCATGCAGGGGAGACTGTGACCCTTGATTTTGTATTAACCCCTATTTTAGATTCAAATGGAGATGTGAAAGTATTGCTTGCTGAAGGGCATAATCTCAGTGATCGCAAACATATTGAAGAACAGCTACGTCATGCCACTTTACACGATCCCCTTACTAATTTACCCAACCGTCACTTATTTATAGAGTATTTAGAGCGAGCCTTAGAACGGGCTGAGACAGAAGGCAATTACCAACTTGCCGTTATTTTTCTCGATATTGATCGATTTAAACTTATTAATGCCAGTTTAGGGCATGATATGGGGGATTGGTTATTGATGGAAATTGCACAACGTATTGATAGCTGTCTTAAAAAAGGCACCATACTTGCTCGTTCAGGGGGGGATGAATTTCTAATTCTGTTAGAAAATATTCTTGATTTAACGGAAGCCACAGAATTAGCAGATAAAATTAATCATGAATTAGGGCAAATCTTTTTATTAGATGGCTATGAAGTGGTAACATCTGCCAGTATTGGTATTGCTTATTGCGATGAAAAAGAGTGTAGCACTGACTTATTACGTGATGCAGATACAGCAATGTACCGTGCTAAAGCAATGGGGCGATCCTGTGCTGCCGTTTTTCACAGTAAAATGCATAACCAAGCTTTATCCCGCTTAGAAATTGAAACCGATTTATATCGTGGTATTGAGCAAGATGATTTTATCTTATTTTTCCAACCCCAAATTGATTTACACACTGAAGAATTAATGGGAATGGAAGCCCTTATCCGTTTTAATCACCCTACAAAAGGTTTAATCTCTCCTGCACATTTTATCCCCATTCTAGAAGATACAGGTATTATTTTAGAGATTGGGGAGTGGATTATTAACCGCGCCTGTCGGCAGTTTAAACAATTTTTAAGTGAAGGGCTCAATTTAAAACGTATTTCTGTCAATCTCTCTGCCCATCAATTTCGCAATCATCACCTGCCTGATATTGTTGCGGATGCTTTGCGTGATACGCAAATGTCTAGTGAATGCCTAGAACTAGAGCTCACAGAAAGTTTATTATTAGAAGATACAGCAACCACCACAGCTATCTTAAAACAGTTTAAAGATATGGGAATACGTGTCACTATTGATGATTTTGGAACAGGTTACGCGTCTTTTAGTTACCTAAAACGTTTTCCTGTTGATTGTTTAAAAATAGATAAATCCTTTATTCATGGGATTATTACTTGCCCAGAAGATGCTGCGATTACAGTTGCCACTATTGATATGGCACATGCTTTAGGTTTAGAAGTCATTGCTGAAGGTGTAGAAACCATTGATCAACTTGAATTTTTACGTGATCATGGCTGTGATTATACCCAAGGTTTTTTATATTCTCCCCCACTGGAATATTTTGACTTTTTAGAATGGACACGTAAATATACCCAAATGATGGAACACAACCAGTTATTAAATAAATGATGCATGAAAAACCCCCTCTTTTATCTGTGCAAGACCTGTCTGTAAAATTTGGACAGCAGCACAGCCATACAAATACTGTTGTACAACGCCTTAGTTTTGATATTCATGAAGGTGAAAAACTCGCCCTAGTTGGGGAATCAGGATCAGGTAAATCTGTGACTGCTTTATCTATTCTACGCTTACATGATGCTACACAAGTACAGTACCCTACGGGTAAAATCATGTTTGCAGGCAATGATTTATTACATTTAGCAGATAAGCCATTACGCCGTATTCGTGGGCGTGATATCAGTATGATATTTCAAGAGCCTATGACCTCTTTGAACCCCGTATACACCATTGGGGATCAGTTGATTGAACCCTTAGTACTACATGAAAACCTAACTAAAAGGGCAGCCAAAGCCCGTGCAATAGAGTTACTTGCCCTAACAGGTATTCCCTCTCCTGCACAGCGGTTTAATGATTATCCACATATGCTCTCAGGGGGACAACGTCAACGTGTGATGATAGCCATGGCACTGACCTGTAAACCTAAATTACTGATTGCGGATGAACCCACCACAGCCCTTGATGTCACTATTCAGTTACAAATTTTAGAACTCTTAGAACAAATGCAGCAAGAATTTAACATGGCTGTGTTGATGATCACCCATGATTTAAATTTAGTACGTCGTTTTGCTGATAATATTTGTGTGATGCAACAAGGGCGGTTAGTTGAAAAAGCCTCTGTCACCCAATTATTTGAACAACCTGAACATCCTTATACCCAACATTTATTAAGCAGTCAGCCACAAAAAATGCTCACTGATGAAGATTTACAACGGGTTGAAGAAGCTCCTGTTTTATTAGAAGGGGAGAATATTCAATGCCACTTTCCGTTAAAAACAGGGATTTTTTTTAAACGTACTGAGCAAGTATTAAAAGCAGTAGATAATGCCAGTTTACAGTTACGCGCTGGGGAAACACTAGGTATTGTTGGAGAATCAGGATCAGGTAAAACAACTTTAGGGATGTGTTTACTGCGTTTACAAGCTTGCCAAGGGGCAGTCAGCTTTAATGAACATCGCCTAGATGAGCTGAAACCTAGCGCATTACGCACCTTGCGCCGTCATTTTCAAGTGGTTTTTCAAGACCCTTATTCCTCTTTATCACCACGTATGACCGTGGCGCAAATTATTGGGGAAGGCTTAGAAATTCACTTTCCAGCACTCAGTAAAGCGGAACGCCATAGTCGTATTCTCACCATCATGGAAGAAGTGGGTTTAGATGAAAGTATGTTATCCCGCTACCCACATGAATTTTCAGGAGGGCAGCGACAACGTATTGCTATTGCACGTGCGGTTATTTTAGAGCCACAATTGATTTTGTTAGATGAGCCAACCAGTGCGCTTGATGTCTCAGTACAAAAACAAGTATTAGAATTACTATACCGCTTGCAACGCACGCATAATATTAGTTATTTGTTTATCAGTCATGATTTAAAAGTAATTCATGCCATGTCACACCGTATTATTGTTATGCGCCATGGTGAATTTATTGAATCAGGGGAAACGGAAATGGTATTTAATACTCCTAAAGAAGACTATACCCGTGATTTACTACACGCCTCTTTATTTAGCAGTTCAGAACAAATAATAAATTGACATAAAGTATTTCTATTGAGGCAGCAAAGCCCAATGTGACATACTTAACTTGTGCTAGGTGGTGGCTCCTGTTGAGCTAAATAGTCTTTTAATATATCTAAGGTTTCAATCTCAACAGGTGCAGAGTCATTACGCTGTTTTAGTTCAGTACGTAAGGTTTTAAAGTGTGTATACACGGTTTGGGCACATGTTTTTAACACTTCATTTACACTGGCTTCCTGTGTACAAATACCCAATTTATGATGCAATAAACTAGCCGCCGCTAACTTAACAGCCAACTCTAATAAATTTAAAGCATCTTTATCATTACGTAACTCTGTAGATAAATAGATAAATTGTTGGTGTACGGCTTGATAGCAGTCATCAAAACGGCTATTTGCCTGTGTTGCTAACTCTGTTGCTAATGCAATCAATTGATAAGCATGATGTTCTAATACATTTTGTTCAATCATAAATAGGCTACTGTAAAATTTTAATTCACTAAATTTAAAAAACGTGCTTACAGGGTAGGCGAAATAGGTTTAAAAAATCAAATTTCTGTACACTAAAATCGCTTTATTGGTTCACTAATCTTACTGTATAAGGCTCTACTATTTTGTCGTAAACGTACAAACACCATCCCAATCTTCAGGGGGGGGAGTTTTTAAAATACGTTCTAAACGCTCTAAATATAATTGATAAACATAACATGTAGGCTGTTGTTGAGCTAAATCAGTCAGCAAGTTGTGGGCAGTATCCCAATCACGCTGGTGATAATGTGTAAGGGCATTATGATAGGTTTGTAGTTCATTGAGTATTTCAGTATCAAGCTGTGCACTGATGCCAATAGGTTCAAAAATGGTGACAGGCTTATCTTTTCCTTTCACACGTACTCGATCTAACTCACGGCATGACCATGCTGGGATTTGTGCACGTGTATATTCACTAATAATCAATTGCACTTGATATTGTTTAGTTAGCCCTTCTAAACGTGAACCGAGATTAACCGCATCTCCTAATACAGTATAAGCCATCCGAAATTCAGAGCCCATATTACCCACGCTCATCATCCCTGTATTAATCCCAATCCCAATATCAATATGTGGCCAATTACGTGCTTTAAAGTTAGCTTGTAATACTTTAAGCTCATCTAACATGGATATAGCGGCTAATACCGCTTTTTCAGCATGATCAGGTGCAGTCACAGGCGCACCCCAAAATGCCATGATGGCATCCCCCATATATTTATCAATTGTCCCCCGTTCATTGTGAATAACTTGGGTCATTGGGGTTAAAAATTCATTCATTAAAGCAGATAAGCTTTTAGAATCTAAACCTTCTGATATAGTGGTAAAACCTCGTACATCAGAAAAGAGAACCGTCAATTCACGACTTTCTGCCTCTGCTGAAAAGGTTTTACTTAAATCAGTATTCATTTCATCTACAATTTCTGGCGGAATATATTGCCCAAAGAGTTTATTTAGTTTGGTTTTTTTATAGGATTCTTGAATAAAACCGTATGACATATTAAAAATAAATAATGCCATGATAAGTAATAATGTGGCTGTCAGCGGATAAACTATTTGTAGTATATTCCATGCATAAAAATTACTGACAATAATACTGAGTACAATACCAAGTGTGAGAGTTGTCGCCCATTTTGGTGAAAATAAAGGGATGATAAATATCATAATAATACTGGTGGTGAGTAAAAAGAGTAGCTCAAAAAATTTTAACTCTGGGGGGGTAGCAAGAATACGCCCTTCTAACATACTAGAAAGTACATTGGCATGAATTTCTACCCCAGGGAAAATACGCCCAACAGGTGTGGCACGTAAATCAAGCAAGCCTTGTGCAGTGGTACCTAGAAAAACATATTTATCATATAGAACAGATTTATCAATGGTACCATTAATTACATCAACAGCAGAAAGATAGGTAAAACTCCCTGCTGTTCCACGATAGGGGACATTCATTTGTAAAGCTTGATCGACAGGGAAGTAATAACGCCCTACATGTAAACCCAATACAGGAGAGGGGCTGAAGGCAGAATATTCATCATTAAAGGCAAGCTCAGTATATTCAGCCCCTACAATATAGCGCAACATAGTTAAGGGCAAGGCTTCATATAAACGGCTATCATAGCCATATAATAACGGTATACGACGTACCACCCCATCACTGTCTGTTGAGGAGTTAAAGTGTCCTGAATCCAGTGCATTTTTTTGTAAGGGGGCTAAGTTTGCAATATAACCATAAGCAGCTAAATGAAAAATACCATTATCTTCAACCGTTTCTTGGTTAAAAGCATGATAACCCAGTTTACCAATTTCAATTTGTTTACCTGCTCTTGTTTTAGCATCTGCTTCATCATTGGTAAAAATATAACCTAACACCACCCGCCGATTTTTTAAGCTCTGGGCAAAACGTTCATCATAATTAAGCTGAGGACGCAATTTTTCCAATATGTCATGATAATGTGGTATATCTTTTAATTCATTTTTAGCCAATTTCTCTAGTTCTTGCAGTCCAGAGCTTTGATCTGCCTCAGAGAAAACCATGTCTATACCTAAAATATTAATTTTATAATGATCAAATAATTGATCCATTAATTGACTCATCACCGCCCGATTCCACGGCCAATGCCCAATTTGATTTAAACTTTTTTCATCTACATCAATAATAACAATCTGCTTATCATCACTATTAGGCATAAAATAGCTTAAACGATAGTCATAAGCGTAGTTCTCTAATGTTTGAATAAATGTTTGTGGCATTAACTGTAGGTGATGAGCAACAAAATACCCTGTAATAACTAAACTAAGTAAAATACGTATAAAGTGATTTTTTAAATAATGCATCGTTTTTTCTATATAATATACAAGTAAATAGGGAGAAAGATATTCTTAAAGCATAGTACGAAATAGAAGTGTACTGTAGAAGCTAATTTAATATAGTCACTTATGAGTTACACAGTTGAAATTAAAATATCAGAAAATTCAATTGTTTATAAATTTCACTGTGTTCTTCTATGCTAATAAAATCAAGAAGTTAAAAACCAGCTGAGTAACTTCTAGTCACTATAGAATAGGCTTTACTACATGGTTATAAATGGTGTCATAAACACAACATAAGACCACTAAAATATACAATATATTACCTATTTTAAAAAAATAATACTTATATCTCTGGTTATATATATTAAATGAGTTTTGCTGATGAATAAATAAAACTTAACACCATCAGCAAAACTTGATTTATATAAAAATAACTTACTGCTCCACTAATTTACTGGCACGATTATGTGCTTCTTGAGTACAACTTTTATCTTGCATTCCCTTACACGCTAAACCAATGACAATAAAATTACGTAGCTGTAATTTTTGATTACTCACGGCAAAAGTATTTGATTTTGCTGCTAAACTCGCCGCTTTGTCCCAATCTTTTTGACGGAGACGTACCCCCGCTAAATTATGCCACAATACGGCATTAGAGGGGGCAATACGTAATGCACGTTCTAATAATGCGGCGGCTTGTTCATATTCATTTTTTTCAAAATGTGTTTTTGATTGCTCTAATAAGGCAATGACCGCTGTGGGGACATTTGTCTCTTCTGCCTGTGCAGAAGTATAGCTACTCAGAAATAAGGCAGATAAACAAAATAATATAAAAGAGAAAATACGGTGTCTCATTATGATCGGTTACCATTCTATAAAAATATATGAAATACGATAGGTGCTGTCCTGATCATAATATATTTACCTATTCACTGTCTTTTTTTCTCTTTATTATAGATAAAAAAATAGAACCTGAGTTGAGGTGAAATTTTTTATCTAAAAATAGAACCGCATATAACAGGCTCTATATATTTTATTTTTATGTGTGCTATTTTACTTAATACATCGCATTAAATTCGTCAGTGAAAAAGAATTTTTCTTCACCAAAAGCAGGTACCAAGTGATCTAACCACATGGCATTTTCATCATATTTTGCAAAAAATGGACGTTGTACCCAATCAGGGTTACGTGCTTGAATAAAACGTAGGGCGATGACTTTTTCACCGTTAATTTCTGTTACCCCTTGAATTTCTACTTTCCCCGGTGCGGCACTCATAGAAGGCCCTCGGGCAGTACGTCCTAAACCTGATACTTGTTTCATTGCATCACGGTAAATTTCCCATGCTTTCACCAATGGTAGTTCAAAGTAGTTTTTTGCCCCTGTATCACGTTCCACAAACATATAATAAGGGTAAATACCCAAATTAACTTGTTTTTTCCACATCTCAGCCCACACGTCAGCATCATCATTAATATGTGCAATAAGTGGAGATTGGCTGCGTAAAATAGCCCCTGTATCACGTAAACGTCGAATGGCTTCGTGTACGATAGGTGGATTCAATTCTTGATGGTGGTTAAAATGTGTCATCAATGCAACATGTTTACCTGCTTGAGAAAGGCGATCTAAAAGATCTAATAACTCTTCTGCATCGTCATCACTCACAAAACGTTGAGGCCAGAAAGATAAAGCTTTAGTCCCAATACGAATATTTTGAATATGAGCAAGGCGGGGGCTTAATAAAGGCTCAAGATAGGCTTTTAAATGTTTTGTTTTCATCACCATCGGATCACCCCCTGTAATCAGTAGATCACTGACTTCATGGTGTGCTTCTAAATATTGATGTAATTTATCTGCTTCATTACTTGCAAAACGCAGGGCTTTATCCCCAACAAATTGTGCCCAGCGGAAGCAAAATGTACAGTAACTGTGACAGGTTTGTCCTTGACTTGGGAAAAATAAAACCGTTTCTTTATATTTATGCTGTACTCCTGCTAAACGCTCTTCATTAAGCATTGGCACATTCATTTCTTGCTGCCCTGCTGGATGTGGGTTGAGTTCTGCACGAATTTCACTAGCAAGTTGCTGAATAACTTTACGTTCAGGTTCAATTCTCATTAGAGCTGCCATACGCTCAAACTGATCAGGTAATAACATCCCTGGTTGTGGAAAAGTCAGTTGGAAGACAGGATCATTAGGAACATTATCCCAATCAATTAACTCGTTGATCACATACTCATTGACACGGAAAGGTAAAATATTTGCCACAACCCGCATATTAAAACGCTGTTCTTCAGGTAAATGTTGAATCTGCTGGATGTTATCAAATTGCCGTTCTGTAAAAACCTTAAATTTTTTAAAGGCACTGAATTCATGATTAATTTCATCAGCAATATTTTTCATCAATAAACCCTTTTTAATTCATTGTAAAGTAACGTTAAATAAAATTTAAAATAATGAATTATTACAACGCTTCATCAATATTAAAAATTCTATAAAAATATATTTTCATACCAATAAGAAATCACTCTAAAACCATCCATATTTTAGAATTATTTATTATAGGTATTTTTTATTGTCTATTGATTTTAAATAATTAGAGTGATGCAGTTATATTTTTAATCATAAATAATAAACTGTATCGTAAGGGACAGTACATATATGGTCATAGTACTAAGAGCAGATTAGTATACGGCGTTTATAATGAATATCATACTATTAGGTAAATAAGAATTCTTCTATTTTAGCTGAAAACATGGTATTAGGTAGAGATGCTATAGATTTTATATAAAAATGATACAAATTATTTCATTATAGTGATTAGAATCAAAAAATTATTAATGCCTATTTTATCATAAGATAAACAAGATAAAACTTTAGTGTGCAAGAAATAGTATAAATAATGCTTATGACATTGATGTACTAGGAGAGTTTAATGATTAATATAACATATTTTGCTTTTATCAATATAAATGCATGATATAAATCATGGCTATTTGGTGCTTAAAATAATTAATAACCGATTAATTGATAATTTTATGTTTTATAAGCAAGCAAAAGAGTAAAGAAATCGACTACAAATAGCTTTTATATTATACTGCACCAGCAGATAATCAGGTTGAAAAAATACAGCTAACTTCTCCTTGAAAGTACTATTATATTATTGATAGTAGCTTGTTTTTATCAAAATACCTTAGCCCTCCCATTTCTCACACAATGATGTATAAAACACCATGACCCAAGCGATTCCTAAAGTTGGTTTTGTTTCTCTCGGCTGTCCAAAAGCCACTGTTGATTCTGAACGTATTTTGACGCGATTACGTGCAGAGGGGTATTTAATCAGCCCTAACTATGAAGATGCTCACCTTGTTATTGTTAATACCTGCGGGTTTATTGATGAAGCTGTGGAAGAATCACTAGATGCCATTGGTGAAGCTTTATTTGAAAATGGTAAAGTAGTGGTCACAGGCTGTTTAGGGGCAAAAGAAGGGGTGATTAAAGCGGCTCATCCGCAAGTGCTTGCCGTCACAGGCCCTGACTCATTAGATGAGGTAATGAGTGCGATTCATGCAGAACTCCCACCTGAACATGACCCACATGTTGATCTTGTTCCACCAGGAGGGATCAAGCTCACCCCACGTCATTATGCCTATGTGAAAATAGCAGAAGGCTGTAATCAACGCTGTAGCTTTTGTATTATCCCTTCTATGCGCGGTCGTCTAAATAGTCGCCCTATTGGGGAAGTATTAGAAGAATCTAGCCGTCTTGTGGGAGCTGGGGTAAAAGAATTATTAGTGGTGTCTCAAGATACCGCTGCTTATGGGGTGGATACAAAATATCGTTTAGATATGTGGCAAGGTCGTCCTCTTAAAACGCGTATTCATACCTTAGCGGAGCAATTAGGAAAACTTGATGCATGGGTACGTTTACATTATGTCTACCCTTATCCTCATGTGGATGAGTTGGTGCAATTAATGGCAGATGGTTTAATCTTGCCTTACTTAGATGTACCTTTGCAACATGCCAGCCCCCGTATTTTAAAAAACATGCGCCGTCCTGCTGACAGTGAAAACATGTTACGACGTATTGAAAAATGGCGTTCAATCTGTCCTAATTTAACATTGCGCAGTACTTTTATTGTTGGTTTTCCTGATGAAACAGAGGAAGATTTTGCTCAATTATTAAACTTTATTAAAGAAGCAGAATTGGATCGTGTTGGGGCATTTGCTTATTCTCCTGTAGAGGGCGCGACAGCAAATGATTTACCTAACCCTATTTCACCTGAAGTACAGGACGCGCGTTTAGAAGAGTTTATGGCTGTCCAAAGTGAAATTAGTGCGAAGAAATTACAGCAACGTATTGGTGAAAAAATAACTGTTCTTATTGATGAGATCACTCCTGAAGCCATTTATACCCGCAGTCATGCCGAGGCACCTGAAGTCGACGGCGCAATCATTATTGAGCTAGAAGAAAATGAAGATTTAGGGGTTAATGAGGGTGAATTTATTGAAGTGAAAATTATAGATGCTGATGAGCATGATAGTTTTGCTGAGCCCATTTTTGCTGAAGCATAATTCATTTATAGCAGTATTATATACAATACTGCTGTACTGATTATACGATGCCTTTTGCAGGTACTGATAGTTTCTAAATCAGTACCTTCTCCAATATCATGAATAGCTATTAAATTATTATAATTTAGTTTATCACATATCAAGCTAAGCTATTAAAATGCTAAAAACCAACTAAGCTAATAACTATTACACCTTTTATTTTAGGAGTATTATATGGCTATTATCCGTTGGATCGTGACTTTCACCGTAGCAGCAATTGCTTTTTTTGCAGGTCAGCACTATTTTTTAACCACTGCAGCAACGCCCCCTCCTGTGAGTAATATTGAAGGTGTCCTACCTCATGCAAAAAATATTACAGATTTTCAACTGACCACTCAACATAAACAAGCATTTACCAAACAAAATTTAGCACAAAAATGGAGCTGGATTTTTTTCGGCTATACACATTGTTCAGATATCTGTCTAATGACCTTAGCCCTTTTTACACAAATGAAAAAAAGCCATCAACAACAATTTCCAAAGCAGGCTGAAAAGACTCAATATATTTTTATCAGTGTAGACAGTGAGCATGATACACCTGAACGTTTGGCTGCTTATATGGAAAACTTTGATGCATCATTTATTGCACTGTCTGGCACAGAAAAGCAATTAAGTGCTATACGCCAACAATTTGGCGTTGCCACTTTTGTAAACCCCAGTGAACATAATCCTCAACAAATTGATCACTCTGCTACCCTTTACTTAACCAATCCTCAAGGAAATATTGCAGGTATTTTTACTGCTCCACATGAAGGAAAAAAACTAGTGCGTATATATCAGCAATTACAAGGGTAGATAAAAGTATAGTATTGCAAAGGCATTCACTGTGAGTGCCTTATGCCTGCTCTAAACTTAGCGTTAATTCAAAGCTTCTTTCCTGTCTTTTTTTACTTGAACTATACATTTATATATGGTTTAATCGCTACCATCTTTTAGACTCAGTCTAAAAAGTTAACATAAGTAAAAAAAGTGATAACACGGAAGATAAACAATGACCTTTACAAAACGTTTACTGGTAAGCAGTTTTTGTACATTACTCTCTAGTGCTGCGATGGCAAGCCAATGGCAAACCCTGCCTGAGAATATTCCCACACCTCAAGATAACCCCCAAACAGAAGAAAAAGTGGTATTAGGAAAACATTTATTTTTTGATCCACGTTTATCAAAAGATGGCACAATCTCCTGTAACTCCTGTCATAACGTGATGAATGGTGGGGAAGATAACCGTCCAAACTCAGTCGGAGTGGGAGGGCAAACAGGGGGACGTAGTGCACCAACAGTATGGAATAGTGCTTTTTTATCTGTACAGTTCTGGGATGGGCGGGCTAAAACTTTAGAAGAACAAGCTGTTGAACCTTTAACAAATCCAATTGAAATGGCTATGCCAAATAATGATGCGGTGATGGCACGTATTGCAGGGTTACCTGCTTATAAAGAGCTCTTTGAAAAAGCTTTTGGGACAGATAATCCGATGACAATTGATAATGTCGCAAAAGCTATTGCAGCTTATGAGCGTACATTAATCACCCCTAACTCAGCTTATGATAAATTTGTGAAAGGCGATAAAACGGCATTAACAGTACAACAAGTAAAAGGTATGCAAACCTTTGCTGAAGTGGGTTGTACTAGCTGTCATAGTGGCGGGAACTTTAGTGGTCCTAGCTTGCCTTTAGGAACAGGCTTTTTTATGAAGTTCCCTACTTTTGCAGACAATGCATTTGTTAAAAAATATGCATTAGTCGATGATTTAGGGCGTTTTGAAGCCACTAAAAAAGAAGCGGATAAAAATATGTGGCGTGTGCCGACTTTACGTAATGTGGCATTAACGGCGCCTTATTTCCATAATGGTGCTGTTAAAAGTTTAGATGAAGCAGTACGAGTAATGGCAAAATCACAATTAAATCGTGATTTAAATGATGATCAAGTTTCTGATTTAGTTGCATTTTTAAATGCACTCACAGGGGAGTTTCCACAGCAAATTATGCCTCGTTTACCTAGTAGTATCAATGCATCTGTTGTAGTGAAATAAAGTACACTAAAATGAATATCGAGGCACTCATAATGAGTGCCTTCGATCTCAAAGCTAAAAAAGTTAACAGTTAACTAAATTGACGTAAAAAACGTAAATCATTATCAAAGAATAAGCGTAAGTCATTCACACCATGACGTAACATTGCTAAACGCTCCACACCCATTCCAAATGCAAACCCTGTGTATTGCTCATTATCAATCTTCACATGATCAAATACGTTAGGGTGTACCATGCCGCAACCTAATACTTCTAACCATCCTGTGTGACTACAGACACGACAGCCTTTTCCACTACAAGCAACACATTGCACATCTACTTCTGCAGACGGCTCAGTAAATGGGAAGTAAGAAGGACGGAAACGCACAGCTAAATCACGCTCAAAAAAGCGTTTTAGAAAATCATCTAAAATACCTTTTAAATCAGCAAAACATACATCTGTATCAACCATTAATCCTTCTACTTGATGGAACATGGGGGTGTGTGTCAAATCAGAGTCACAACGATATACACGCCCTGGGGCAATAATTTTTAATGGGGGTTGCTGCGTTTCCATAGAACGGACTTGTACAGGAGAGGTATGGGTACGTAATAAAGTATGTGCATCAAAATAAAAGGTATCATGCATTGCCCGTGCAGGATGATGTGCAGGAATATTTAAGGCCTCAAAGTTATGATAGTCATCTTCTATTTCTGGGCCTTCTTCAACAGAGAAACCAATTTGTTTAAATAAATGTTCAATACGTTGTAATGTTTGGGTCACAGGATGTAAGCCTCCTGTATTTTGCCCACGCCCTGCTAACGTAACATCAATTGTTTCAGAAGCTAAACGTGCGGCAAGCTCTGCATTTTTTAAACGTTCACGCTGGGCTTCAATATGTTTTTGAATGGCTTGTTTTGCTTTATTAATTTCTTGTCCAACAATAGGACGCTGATCAGCAGGTAATTTGCCTAATTGTTTTAATTGTTCAGTTAATACCCCTTTTTTTCCTAAAAACTGGACACGCAACTGGTCAAGTACAGCCAAATCTTCTGCATTTTCAATATCTTGTTTTGCTTGGGTAATAAGGGTTGTGAGTGAATCCATGATGTCTTTAATAGCTAAGGTGTGAAAAAGGAGAGAGGTCTATTTTACTACATTTATAGGTAAAGTAAGCCACAATAATGATTTGTCATTATTTTACGTTACTTTCTGTATAGGATACAGTACTAAAATAGGTGCAGTATGATATTAAGGTTGAATAGAGCATAGGTAAGAGCGATTAAGATGTCTATTTCTAAAAGGAAGCAACATACATTTATCAATTTATATTTAATAAGATTACTTAAAATTAGTCGATTGTGAGATGCCATGTGATATACTGCCAGATTAAAGTTTTATCATCTCACATTATTAATGTGCTCCATTTTTTAAACTAAAGGGGATTTTTAGTGAGCCAAAAAAATGAGACCATATCTTACCGTAATACGCTAATTTTCATTTTCACAGTGTCTTGCATTATCGTCACAATTTTTGTTGCTAAGTTCATTTTTGATGGGCTTAAAGCAGACGATACTCATGTCGGCTTTAATGAAGAAGCAATTAATCTTCGCCTAAAACCTGTTGGTGAAGTCAATACGGGTGAAATGGTCGCTGTTGCAGCGGCACCTGCTAAGCCTAAAACAGCGAAAGAAATCTATGATGCAACCTGTGTTGCCTGTCACGGTTCTGGTGTGTTAAATGCACCTAAATTTGGTGACAAAGCAGGCTGGGCTGATCGTATTGCTAAAGGTAATGATACCTTATTGAAAAATGCCATCAATGGTCTTAATGCTATGCCTCCTCGTGGTGGAAATGCTGGCTTAAGCGATGAAGATGTTAAGCGTACTTTAGATTATATGCTAGCCTCTGTGAGTGATGCACCTGCTGAGACTGCTGAAGTAAAAGCTGCACCTGCTACTGAAGCACCTAAAGCTGAAGAAGCTGCACCTGCTGCTGAAGCACCTAAAGCTGAAGAAGCTGCACCTGCTGCTGAAGCACCTAAAGCTGAAGAAGCTGCACCTGCTGCTGAAGCACCTAAAG
>Ga0193958_1000063_pt1 | contig 53794 bp, 46 predicted proteins | sample FB_1_MG_FD_140320 | JGI IMG/M metagenome (GOLD analysis project Ga0193958, IMG submission 140320) | Microbial mat bacterial communities from the Broadkill River, Lewes, Delaware, United States - FB_1_MG | ecosystem: Environmental > Aquatic > Freshwater > River > Microbial mats | place: USA... | reverse complement strand
TCTTTAATAGTAATGAGCCCTCCCAAGCGGCCTTGCTCATCCACTAAGGGCAATTTCTCTACTCGATGTTGGCGCAAAATAGCCTTGGAGCTTTCTAAAGTGGTGCCGATAGGAGCCGTAATTAGGCCTTCTTTGGTCATCACTTCGCCAATTTTTTGGTCAAAATTGGTCTCGAAACGCAGATCTCTATTGGTTAAAATGCCTAGGAGTTTTTTATTCTCATCACAAATCGGTACGCCCGAAATGCGATATTTTGACATCAAAGCTTCGGCTTCATGTACAAAATGATCGGGGCTGAGGTAAAATGGATTAGAAATGATAAAGTTTTGCGAACGCTTTACTCGGTCCACCTCCTCAGCCTGCTGGGCAATGGACATATTTTTATGAATAATGCCCAACCCACCTTGGCGGGCCATAGCAATAGCCATTCTAGACTCCGTAACGGTGTCCATAGCTGCGCTAAGCAAAGGAATATTCAATCGAATTTTAGTGGTAAGTTGAGTCGATAAACTGACTGCTTGCGGAAGGACCTCAGAATAGGCTGGGACGAGCAGAATATCGTCAAAGGTGAGGCCTGTTTTCAGCAATTTTTCCATAGAGAAGAGATTGATAAGGAGGCATGCACTGCCGCTTGTGAAAAAATTGCAAGCAAAAGTAAGCATCTTACGCTAGAAAAAGGGGCCCATTGAGACTTCTGGCGTTTAACTAATTGTTAATTCAATTTGAACGCTTGGGCAAGTCTAGTTAATTATCCCTAGTTTTGCAGCTCATTAAGCATTGGTTTTCGAATTTTATTTTGATTATCAATTATTTATATTTTTTTGGGGCTGCCCCTCGCCTCGCTCGGGTCGGGCTGTATCGCAGCTCGCTGTTCGCTCGGCCCTGTGGCGCTAAAGCGCCTTGGTCTGCCGCCTTTGGCAGCCCTGCTGTCCATCCCTCAGCCGATACTGTGGGTTAAAACCCACAGCAATATGGTATCGCTTCGCGATGCCTTATCAATGAGGGTTAAAACCCTCATCAATTGATTTTTTTGAGTGGATTGAGATGAGGACCATTAGACCAATTGACGGAATAAAGATTCCGTTAAATAAAGAATTAAAGATTTAAAGAAATAACGGAATCTTTAATACTTAGAGGCCGAAGCTGAATGCCCAAAGTAAACCCAAAAGAGGAGCGGCCTAGCGATGTGTAAGGGTGGCCCGCAGGGCCAGACCGAGCCGCTGAAAGCGGTGAAGGGCCGAGCAGACCTGCGAGCCCTGAAACGTAGCGCCTGCCGCAGGCAGGAGGCCCCAAAAAAAACAAAAAGTTCTTCCAAAGCCAGATTTTTGAATCTTTAAGAAAAAGCAATATGGAAAAGAAAGCGGCTAGTGGAATGGATATCAATTTGGGCAATTCCTGTTCTCAGGATGCCTACGCTTGGGCCAAAAAGACCTTTGTGCAAAGAGCAGGAAAGGCAGGGGCTTTGGCGCCCAATTTAGAAGGTGGATTTTCGAATTTGCTCTTATTTGGCCAAGAGCGAATTGGCATTGCTTCGGATGGAATCGGGACCAAAATTGAGTTGGCCGAAAGAAGCAAAAAATACGATACTTTGGGTTTTGATTTGTTGGCCATGGTGGCCGATGATTTGGCCACAGCGGGCTTTGAACCCACTAACCTATCCAATATTATTGATGTAGATCACTTGGACCAAGCGGTCATCAATGAGCTGATGAAAGGCTTGTCGGAGGCCTGTGCATTTACGGGCGTGAGCATCACGGGAGGCGAAATTGCCGAATTGGGCAATCGCATTTCAGGCTATGGCGAGGGGATGCACTTCAACTGGTGTTCTACGGCCATTGGGCATTTGCCCTCACAATTGGCTCAACCCATAGATGGTAATCAAATAGAAGAGGGACAAGTTATTGTGGCGGTTAAGAGCCAAGGCTTTAGAAGCAATGGATTTTCGCTAATTAGGCGAATCATGGAAAAAAACTTTGGTCCAGATTGGCAGCATGCGCCCTATGATGAAACTTGCAGTTGGGGCGAAAAACTCTTGACCCCCTCGCTAATTTGCGCCCCACTCATCAATAAATGGCTAAACCATGATATTTTGCCCACAGGCTTAGTCCATATTACAGGCGGTGGCATAGCAGACAACTTCAGGCGTTTGCTTAAGCGAAAAAATAAGGGTGCTCGTCTAGAAAACCTCTTTGCCCCCTTGCCAATGATGAAAAAAGTCATGAGCTTAGGGGAAATTACCTTAGAAGACGCCTACTTATACTGGAACATGGGAAATGCCTTTTTAGCCGTTTTGCCAGCCGATCAGTTAGATGCTGCTTTAGCCTTGGCCCAAGATACTCCTTATCAGCTAGTACGAGCAGGAGAAATCACGGCTACATCTCATATTCAGATTGTCTTGGAGGAAAAAACATTGAACTACAATTTCTAAGTATAGAAAAGACTGCCCAAATTGGGCAGTCTTTTTTTATTGGACCACATACCTAATTTAATGAGCAACTATCCACATATATTCCGTTACTTACGTCCCGATTTAGCTGATTGGCAGGGGCAGAAAATTGTGCGAGCTGCAGAACTACATTTGGGCCTCAAAACAGGCGAAATTCGTTTGGTTCAGCTTTTTTCTTTGACTGAAGGGGCCGAAGAAAAACAGCTTTTAGCCTTTGCTGAGGCTTGCATTCAAGATCCTTTGACGGATCAAATTGAAATCAACCAATTAAACTGGCCTGCAGGTTTTGCCTCGGCTGTGGCCATTGCCCAATTGCCTGGCGTTACAGATGACGAGGGTCGCTCGGCCCAAATGGCTTGGGCCGATTTTTTCAATTTGCCTTTTGAGCCAGAAGAACAGCACATCTTTAGCCAAACTCTTTACCTCATAGAAAAGGATTTAACGGCCAAAGAGCTCAAGGCCTTGGCCGAGCGCCTTTTGGGTAATCCCTTGATTCATCATTTTAGCTATTTCAAGGCCCAAGAAGGTGGGTTTGATCGTCCTTTTTATCTACCCAAAGTCCAGATACAAACTAACAAAGAGCGTCAACTTATTGATCTAGCCCCTTTGAGCGATGAAGAGCTGCTGCGACTATCTAAAGAAATGGTTTTAGCCCTCAATTTAGCCGAAATGCAAGCCATTAGGGACTATTATGGCAACGAGGCAGTCCAAGCATTTAGAGCGACTAAAGGGTTACCTGCCCAACCAACCGACTGCGAGCTAGAAGTGCTGGCCCAAACTTGGTCTGAGCACTGTAAGCACAAGGAATTTAATGCCTTAATTCACTATAAGAACTTAGAAACAGGCGAAGAACAAGAAATCCATTCCCTTTTTAAGACCTTCATCAAAGGCGCTACCGATAATGTGGCCGCTTCTTTGGCCCAAAAAGGCAATGATTGGCTGGTTAAGGTGTTTTCTGATAATGCTGGAGTGGTTAAAGCTACGGATAAACATCTCTTTGTCTGGAAAGTAGAAACGCATAACTCACCCTCTGCGCTTGATCCTTATGGTGGAGCGATTACAGGCATTTTAGGGAACAATCGCGACCCCCTAGGAACGGGGGTGGGGGGCGCTCAACTCCTCTTTAACACCAATGTCCTTTGTTTTGGTCCCCCAAATTACAGCAAACCTCTACTTAAGGGCCAATTGCATCCCCGCCAAATCATGGAAGGGGTGGTTTCAGGTATCGAAGATGGTGGAAATAAGTCGGGCGTGCCCACAGTCAATGGCTCGATTGTCTTTGATGAACGCTATAGTGGTAAACCTTTGGTTTATTGTGGTACTGCGGGCATTATGCCTTACGATTATTTAGGCAAAAATAGCTGGGAAAAGCCAATTGATGCTAATGATCGTATTATTATGGCCGGCGGTAGAGTCGGCAAAGACGGCATTCATGGCGCGACTTTCTCTTCTATTGAGATTGATGAACATTCGCCTATGTCGGCGGTCCAAATTGGTAGCCCCATCACCCAAAAAATGCTTTACGATTTTATGCGGGTGGCCACGGCTCAAGGACTCATCAAATGTAGTACGGATAATGGCGCCGGGGGACTCTCTTCTTCTGTGGGCGAACTGGCTGAAATTAGTGGCGGGGCTTTAGTTCAATTGGAAAAAGTCCCCCTAAAATATGCAGGGCTTCGCCCCTGGGAAATCTTTGTCTCTGAGTCGCAAGAACGCATGACTTTGGTGGTAGAAACAGAAAAATGGCCTGCCCTAAAAGCACTCGCGCTACAATATGAAGTGGAGTTATCAGATATTGGCTACTTCACCAATGATGGCTACCTAGATATTCGCTACGAAGAGGAACAAATTGCCTTATTAAGTATGCAGTTTTTGCATGAAGGTGTTCCCCAAAAAGAAATGTGGGCCGAATGGAAAAAACCAGAACTCCAAGAGCCAGAGCTTCCCGAAAACTTAGATTATAATCAACTGCTCTTAGACCTGATGAGCAGCCTAAATATCTGCTCTAGAGAAAGTATTATCCGCCAATACGACCATGAGGTCAAAGGAAAAACGATTCTCAAACCGCTGATGGGCGCTAAAGGAAAAGCTCCTCAAGATGCGGCCGTTCTTCGCTTTGATTTCTCTGATTATCAAGGGGTGGCCGTTTCTAATGGCATTATTCCCCGCTATGGCGATATTGACGCCTACCAAATGTCCGCTAGTGCATTTGATGAAGCGATCCGCCAAATTATTTCAGTAGGTGGCCGCCTACCCAATATGACAGAAAACGATGATATTTTCTGGTCCATTAACGATAACTTTTGTGTGCCCGATTCGGAATTTCATCCCGAACATAATCCAGATGGCAAACTCAAACTCGCCAAATTGGTGCAGATGTGCCAAGCCCTTTATGATATGGCCAGCTTTTTTGATATCCCCCTCACTTCGGGCAAGGATAGCATGAAAAACGACTTTAAGGCAGAGGGCCAAAAGATTTCGGTCCCACCCACTATTCTATACTCTTTTACGGCCAAAATGAAGGATGTTCGCCAGACGATTAGCACAGAATTTAAAATGCCTGGCGACCTGATTTATCAATTGGGCACTACTTATAATGAATTGGGCGCCTCTGAGTTTTATCAGCTATTTGGCGAATTGGGCGCTAATGTTCCTAAGGTCCGAAAAGAAGTCGCTAAAGCTCTTTATATCAAGGTTATGCAGGCTAATGAAGCTAACCTGATCGCCTCTAGCCACGATTTATCCGATGGCGGCCTAGCCGTCGCCTTGGCCGAGTCTTGTTTTGGTGGCGAGTTGGGCGCCAATATTCAACTGGACCAATTAGGCGATTTGACGGCCTGGCAACTGCTGTTTTCCGAATCAAATTCTCGCTTTTTAGTCTCTATCGCCCCCAAAAATCAAGCTGCTTTTGAAGAAATTATGGGTGATTCTGCCTTTTTATTAGGCCAAGTAAGCGACAACCAACAGTTGACTATCCAACTCGGCCAAGAGGAGCTGATCCAATTGAACAACGAGCAATTGGAAACGGCCTGGTCGCAAACGCTTTCTCTCTAATTTCTGGACCTTTACTAAATAACTTATTATGGTACAAGTTCTTGTGCTGACTGGCTTTGGGATTAACTGCGAAGAAGAAACCGCCGCCGCCTACCAAATGGCTGGCGCCCAAGCCCATATCCACCACTTTAATGAGGTCCTTTTAGAGGGCCACGATATTCACCAATATCAATTGATTCACTTCCCTGGCGGCTTTTCTTTCGGAGATGACCTTGCCTCAGGTAAAGTGATGGCTAATAAAATCCGATATAAGCAACTCCCCAACGGCAATAGCCTGCTCGATGAGCTCAAAATTTTCCTCAATAATGGCCATTTCATTCTGGGCATTTGCAATGGCTTCCAAATGTTGGTGCGCTTGGGCCTTTTGCCCAATACCCGCCTCAGTTTTGTCCAACAGTCTAGCCTTTTGCCCAATCTCTCTAGCCAATACGAGGACCGCTGGGTCTACTGTAAGGTGAATCCCGATTCCGAAAGTCCCTTCCTTAAAGGCATCGATATTATCCCGCTACCAGTCCGCCACGGAGAAGGCCGCCTCCTTTTTGGCGATGAAACCCTCAAGCAGATTGTCCGCACAAAATCACTCAATTGCCTCAGCTATTGCCTAGAAAATGGCGACTTAGCCACTGAATATCCCGCTAATCCCAACGGCTCGGAGCTTTCTTGCGCCGGACTTTGCGATCCCACAGGCCAGGTTTTCGGCCTGATGCCCCATCCAGAAGCTTTTTTAAGCCTCTATAATCACCCAAATTGGCCCAAAATGAAACGCCAAAATCCCCAACTTTCCGATGAAGGCTGGGGCCTGAAGTTTTTCAAAAATATTGTGCAACATATTCAAGCGAATTAAGATTTGGGGCCTCCGCAGCAAAGCTGCGGCGCTACGTTTCGCAGCTCGCTGTTCGCTCGGCCCTGCAGCGCTAAAGCGCTTTGGTCTGGCCCTAGGGGCCACTGCTGCACATCGCTAGGCCTGCGGGCGCTTTGCGCCCTGCTATACTCAATAATGGACCACTAATTTTTCTCTCACTTTTCTCTCAATTGCTTCTTATGCAGCTTCGCAAAATTAAAAGAGCTCTTCTCTCTGTTTCCGATAAGTCGAATTTGATTCCCTTGGCCCAAGGCCTTCACGACTTAGGCGTTGAACTGATTTCTACGGGCGGCACAGGCCGAGTCCTCCAAGAGGCCCAAATTCCCTATACCGATATTCAATCCGTTACGGGAAATCCAGAAGCCTTTGGTAGCCGAATGAAAACGATTTCTTTCCAAATTGGCTCGGCCCTTTTGTTCGATCGAGAACGCGATGCCCAAGAGGCCCAAAACCTAAATATTGAGGGAATTGATTTGGTAGTTTGCAATCTCTACCCCTTCCAAAAGGTCCAAGAAGCTGGTGCCAATTTCCCTACCCTAATCGAAAATATTGACATTGGTGGCCCTACCATGATTAGAGCCGCCGCCAAAAACTTTAAGGATGTGGCCGTTTTGGTCCAATCTAGCGATTATGAAGGCTTTTTGACCGAACTCCAAAGCCAAAATGGCCAAACAAGTCTGGCCCTCCGCCAACAGTTGATGGCCAAAGCTTTCAACCATACTGCCGATTATGATGCCCGCATTGCTATGCGCATGGATGAAGAATTGGGCAAAAAGAGCCTCCGCCTCAGCTTTAAACAAGGCCGCTCTTTGCGCTATGGCGAAAATAGCCATCAGGCCGCCGACTTTTACCGAGAAAATAGCTCGGCCCTCAGCTTGGCCGATATTCGCATTTTGCATGGCAAGGCCCTTTCTTATAATAACCTTTTAGATGTACAAGGCGCAGTAGATGCCGTTCAGGGATTAGGTGGACAAGCGGTGGCTGTGGTCAAACATAGCAATCCTTGCGGCCTAGCCAAAAGTATCGACCAAAGAACAGCCCTAGAAGCCGCTTGGTCTGGCGATCCGATTTCTGCTTTTGGCTCCATCATCGCTTTTAATCAACCTCTAGAGCTCAAAACTGCCGAGTTTTTTCAATTAGATGCGGAGGACCGCAGCCAACGCAAATTTGTAGAGGTAGTTATTGCTCCAAAAATAACGGCTGAAGCGCTAGAATACTTGCAGCAACACAAAAATCTAAGAGTTTTAGAGCTCGATATTGCTCGCCTTGAAAAGGCCATAGATTATCGTTATCTCTCCGGCAGTTTATTGGTCCAAGAAGCGGACCTTGCCCTATACAACCAACAAGAGTCGGTCACGGCCCGCCCATTTCCTAGCGATGAAGCGGCCAAAGGCTTAGTTGAATTTGGTTTGCAGGCCATTAAGAGCATAAAATCTAATGCGATTGTGCTGGTCCAAGCGGTAAATCAACAGCAGTACCGAATTTTGGGCATGGGAGCAGGACAGCCCAACCGCCTAGTTGCTACTAAACTAGCCATTGAAAAGGCCAAAGAAAACTTACAAAGAGAAGGCGTTCAAGATGTAGCCAGCGTTTTGGGCCAATGCTACCTAGTTTCCGATGCCTTCTTTCCTTTTGCCGATAATGTAGAACTAGCCGCCCAAGCAGGCATCCGATATATTTTGCAGCCCGGCGGCTCTATTCGAGATAAATCGGTAATTGCCGCCTGCGATCAGGCCGATATTGCCATGTTATTTACTGGATTGCGTCATTTTAAGCATTAAATGGTCCATTTGCGTTTGGAAGCGGGCGCAGCCCGCTGGCTGAGGGATGGAAAGTGGTGCGGCGCAGCCGCAGACCAAGCTGCCGAAGGCAGCGAAGGGCCGAGCAGACCTGCGAGCCACGACACAGCCCGACCCGAGCAAAGCGAGGGGCAGCCCCAAAAAACAAAACAGTCATCAATATGCAGCAAATAAAAAAACTGAGCATCAGCGGATTGCCGCTTTTGCATTCGGGGAAAGTTCGGGATAGTTTTGGGGTAGATGAGCAGCGGCGTTTGATTGCTTTGAGTGATCGAATTTCTGCTTTTAATCTGAAAATCAAGACGGCAATTCCAGAAAAAGGGGCCATACTAAATAGCCTTGCTAATTTTTGGATGCAGCAAACGCAGCAGATTATTCCCAATCATTTTTTGGCCCAAATTGATCCCAATTTGACCTTGGTCAAAGAGGCCAAAAGCTTCAAAATTGAGTTGGTCGTCCGTGCCTATTTGACGGGCTCCATTTGGCGGGCTTATGCGGAGGGCAAACGCCTATTTTCAGGCCTAGAATTGCCCGATGGATTGTGCAAAAATCAGGCTTTTGAGCAGCCGATTTTGACCCCCACCGCCAAAACGGAAAATGATGAGGAAATGAGCCCAGCCGAAATTATTGCAGCGGGCTTGGCTACTGCTGAGGAATGGGATTATTTGGCCGAAAAAGCCTTAGCGCTTTTTGCTTTTGGGCAACAATATTTGGCTCCCAAAGGCATTTTGCTAGTCGATACTAAATATGAATTTGGCAAAATTGGCGATCAAATCATTTTGATTGATGAGATTCACACCCCTGATTCCTCTCGATTTTGGCGACAGGCCGATTATGAAAAAGATCCTTTGATCGTCGAGCAGCTTGATAAGGAATTTTTGCGGCAATGGATGTTAGCCAATAAAATTGAGGGCCAATTGCCTCAAGAACTGCCCGAATCGGTCGCCCAAGAAACCAGTCGCCGTTATCGTGAAATTTATGAATGTATTCTAGGCGAAAGATGGTCGCCCTCAAGCGAAGAGCCGGCCCAAAGAATGGCCAAAAACCTATTAAAAGCTGGCTTAGTTAAGCAGCTTCCAACCGTAGAATTAAACTAAACTATGAATCATAAAGCGATCTCTCCTTTAGATGGGCGCTACGCCCGAAAACTGCCTCTACATGGCGAATATTTTTCTGAATTTGCCCTGATGTACAATCGCTGCAAACTAGAACTGCGCTATGCTTTGGCCCTAGATAAATTGGGCATTTTTCCCGCCCTTTCTGCTGAGGAACGGCAGCGACTAGAAGCCCTAATCGAGCATTTTTCAGAAGAAGATTATCAGGCCATCAAAGCCATTGAGCAAAAAACAATGCATGATGTTAAGGCTTGCGAAATCTTTTTACGAGAGAAAACCCAGATCAAGCAGGACCAACTTTTTCATTTTGCCCTGACTTCTGAGGATGCTAATAATATGGCCTACAATTATATGCTAAAAGGCTATTTGGAAGAGGTCCAATTGCCTCAAATTGAGCAACTTTTGCACAAGCTTATGCAATTGGCCAAAGATTGGAAAAGCATCCCTTTTCCCACAAAAACCCATGGACAAAAAGCTTCGCCTTCTACGGTGGGCAAAGAGTTGGCGGTTTATATCAATCGCATCGCTCGGGTTTATGAAAAACTGAAAAATCATCGCTTTTATGCCAAATTGAGCGGGGCAGTAGGCAATTATTCGGCCATGTTGGCCGCTTTTCCAGAGGTAGATTGGCTAGATTTTGCCCAAAATTTCTTGAGCGAAGAAGGCTTCGAATTAAACTTGGCCACCACTCAAATTGAGGATCACGATAGCTGGGCCGAGTACTTCGATCTTAGTCGCCGCCTCAATAATATCGTCATGGACCTAGATGTCGATTGCTGGCTCTATATTTCTTATGAGCTTTTTTATGAGCGCAGTAAGGCTGGTGAGGTTGGCTCTTCGACTATGCCACATAAAGTCAATCCCATCAATTTTGAAAATAGCGAGGGTAATATGATGCTCTCTAATAGCCTGTTGACGGTGCTTTCCGATAAGCTTTGCCGCTCTAGAATGCAGCGAGATCTTTCCGATTCGACGGTGGAGCGCAATATGGGCGTGGCCCTGGCGCATGCCTATATGGCCATCGGCGAGACCTTGAGAGGACTGAATAAATTAGCTGTAAATGAGACCCAATGTGCGGCCGTTTTGGACCAAAGTCCGGAGCTTTTGGCCGAGCCTATCCAAACAATTCTCAAAATTGCTGGCGTAGACGATCCTTACAATCTTCTCAAAGCGGCTTCTCGAGGCAAAAAACCCACCCTAGACAGTCTTTTTGCCTTGGTGGACGGACTCGATATTTCCGAAGAAATCAAAAACCGCTGTAAGGCCCTGCGCCCGCATACTTATCTGGGCGATGCGGTTCGCATTTGTGAGCTCGTTTTGGAACAAACGCAGGCGCTTTTGAAGTAGTAGGATTTGGGGCTGCCCCGCCCTGCGGGCGGGTCGGGCCATTGCGCAGCTCGCTGTTCGCTCGGCCCTGCAGGCTTTTTCGCTTTGCTACAAAAGCCTTTGGTCTGCCGCCTTCGGCGGCCCTGCTACAGCCCCTCAGCCAGATTTAATCGCGCTGCTTTGGCCATAGTTGGCTATGAATTTTCTGCTAGGCTAGCTATTTTTTAAGGACATAGCCTTCGCTATGGCCAAGAAAAATAGGACCGACTAGCGGGAAATTGCTGCAAACTATAAAAGTGAGTGCATTGAAATCTGGCTATTGCCTGCAGGCGCTTCGCGCCCTGTAGCCCCCAAAATTAGCCAATTTCATTCTCCAAAAGACGTTTATAAATACTCTTGAATTATGCGTATTGCCATTTTAGGAAGTGGGGGCAGAGAACATGCCCTAAGCTGGAAGTTTGCCCAGGAATTGGGCCAAGAAAATGTTTTTTGCTGGCCTGGAAATGCAGGCATTCCCAATTCAGCAGCTATTGATATTCAAGATTTTGAAGCTTTGGCCCAATATAGCCAAGCTCAGCAAATCGATTATATTTTTGTTGGACCAGAGCAGCCGCTAACCGATGGCATTGTCGATTATTTTCGGACACACACTAGCATTCAAATTGTTGGACCAACTCAGGCGGCGGCTCAACTGGAAGCTTCTAAGATTTTTGCCAAAAACTTCATGCAAAAATATGGTGTCAGCACTGCCAAGTTTAAGGCTTTTTCAGGCCAAGAATTGGCCGAGGCCAAAGAATTTGCGGCCCAGTATTCGGGCAATTTGGTCCTTAAATTTGATGGCCTAGCAGGCGGCAAAGGCGTTTTTGTCTGCAGTAATATGGCCGAACTGGAAAACGCCTTAGAAGAGCTGATTAAAAAATATGGCCCCAGCGCTCGCTTTTTATTAGAAGAAAAAATCATTGGCGACGAGATTTCCATTTTGGGCTTTACGGATGGACAAGACTGTAAATTGTTTCCTCCAGCACAGGACCACAAACAGCTATTGGATGGCGATTTGGGGCCCAATACGGGAGGAATGGGCGTAATTTCTCCTGTTCCCGCTTGCCATGAGGACATTTTGGCCCAAATTCAAGAAGAAATTATTGCCCCCACCATAGCTGGCCTCGCTGCCGAAAACTTAGACTATAAGGGGGTTATTTATTTTGGCGTCATGCTTTCAGAAGAAGGCCCCAAGCTCTTAGAATACAATGTTCGTTTTGGGGATCCAGAAACAGAGGTGCTTTTGCCACAGCTAAAAACGCCGCTTTTGCCCTTAGTTCAAGCTTGCTTATTGGGTGAATTGGCTCAAGCAGAAATGGAATTTTGGCCAGGCTACTTTGTAGATGTGGTCCAAGTTGCACCAGGTTATCCTGGGGCTTATCCCAAAGGAATGCCCCTGCTTTGTCAGGGCCAAATGCCTGAAGATGTCCTTGTTTTTTATGCTGGTGTAAGTCGAATAGATGGGCAACTTTGCAGCAGTGGCGGAAGAGTATTGAACATGTTGGCCAAAGCGCCTACTTTGGCCGAGGCCCAAGAAAAAGCCTATTTAGCTTGTCAGCAACTGAGTTTTGAGGGTGCCTTTTATCGTAAAGATATTGGCCAGAGAATCTATAAAGTATTAAAAGCCTAAAACACAGCCAGGCCCCAATGGCCTAGCGCTGTGCAGCAGTGGCCGTCAGGCCAGACCGAGCCAGCGAAGCTGGCGAAGGGCCGAGCGAACAGCGAGCTGTGAAACATAGCGCCGCAGCTTTGCTGCGGAGGCCCCAAAACATCAAAAAAATGAAAAAAATAGCCCTATTTGCCTCGGGACGGGGGTCCAATTTGATGAACATTTTGGCAAGCATGCAAAATGGATGCTTAGCTAATGTGGCCAAGGCCGTTTTGGTCTTTTCCAACCAGCCTAAGGCGCCTATTTTAGCCAAAGCGAAGGCTTTGGGTTTGGCAGTACATTGCATTCCGAGTCGGGGTAAAAAGCGCCTTGACTTTGATGCTGAAGTATTGGCTTTATTAGAAAAATATCGGCCCGATTATATTGTTTTAGCGGGCTATATGCGGGTATTATCGGCTCCTTTTGTAGCAGCTTATGCGGGAAGAATCGTTAATATTCATCCCGCTGACACCCAAGTTCATCAGGGATTAGGAGCCTATAAATGGGCCTTTGAGCAAGGATTGAAGGAAACAAAAATCACCGTGCATTTGGTCGATCAGGGCTTAGATACAGGTCCTATAATCGCTCAGGCCCCAGTAAATTTGCTGGGCGCCAAAGATTTGGCAGAGGTAGAGCGAAGAGGCTTGGCGGTAGAACATCAACTTTATCCCCAGGCCTTATATCAACTTTTTAGCAGCAGCAAAAACAAGCAATAAATATGTGTGGAATTGTCGGTTTTTATGGAAAACCCAATATTGTCTATGATTTGATGTTGGGTTTGAGTGCTTTGCAGCATCGGGGACAAGATGCGGCGGGCATTATTACCTTTGAAAAAAGCTTTCATATCAAAAAGGGATTGGGTTTAGTCAATGATGTTTTTGCGCAGCGGCATGCCGATCGTTTGCGGGGAAATATTGGTTTGGGGCATGTGCGTTACACCACGCATGGCAGCAATGAACTCATTAACGCCCAGCCCATTGCAGCCAATTATCCTTTTGGGATTGCGATGGTACACAATGGCAATGTGAGCAACTTTGAAGAAGTGCATAACCGCTTGTATAAAGAGTATCATATTTTGCCAGCGACCAGCAATGATTTAGAGCTTTTGCTCTATACCTTTAGCTCAGAATTGAATAAAAAAGACCTGGCCCAAATTGGGCCAGCCGATATATTTGATGCCGTTAGCGAGACCCAAAAAAAGGTACATGGGGCTTATTCGGTCATTGCGGCTATAGCCAATCATGGACTTTTGGCCTTTTGCGACCCCAATGGGATTCGGCCCTTGGTTTTGGGCCAAAAAGAAGGGCCTGATGGGCAGCCTGTTTATGGTTTTGCTTCAGAAAGTGTTTGTTTTGATCATTTGGGGTATACCCCCATTCGAGAACTGAAAGCGGGAGAAATCGTCTTTATTGATAATAATCGTCAACTGCATAGCAATTTGGGCCACAAAACGGCTGATAAATTCTGTGTGTTTGAGTTTATCTACTTTGCGCGAGAAGATAGCGAGCTGCAAGGCAAATTAGTAGCGGGGCAAAGGGTGAAAATGGGTAGAATGTTGGCCCAAAAAGTTCGGGAAATGGGTCTAGAAGCCGATATGGTCATTGATGTACCCAGCTCAGGCTATTTTGCCGCTTCGGGACTAGCTGAAGCCTTAGAAATCCCCTACAAAAGAGGGTTAGTCAAAAGCAATTATATTGGCCGCAGTTTTATTTCGCCTTCACAGGTAGAGCGGGAGGCTTTGGTCAAGCGCAAGCTCAATCCCATTGCTCGGACCATCAAGGGCAAGAAATTGTTAGTAGTTGATGATTCTATTGTTCGAGGCACCACCTCAAAACGGATTGTCCAAATTTTGCGCGAAGCTGGAGCCGAAAAAGTCTATTTTGTTTCAGCGGCGCCAGCCATCAAGCATCCCTGTATTTATGGCATTGATATGTCAGTGAGTACAGAGTTATTAGCGGTAGGTCGGAGCGATCAAGAAATCTGTGACTACATTGGAGCAGATGCTTTGATTTATCAAAAAATAGAGGATTTACAAGCTGTTTTTGAACAAGCTGATTTTTGTATGGCTTGCCTCAATGGCGAGTATCCAACTCCTGCGGCAAAAAAAGCTTTAGCCCAAATTGAGGCCGAACGTTTGGCGATAAAGAAATAAAGATTCCGTTATTTCTTTAATTCTTTATTTAACGGAATCTTTATTTCTTCACTAAAACTAAGTGCCTAAAAAACAATTTTTTAGACAAAAACATGCACCTATTATTTAGGATTTGGGGCCCGCGGCCGGCTCGGCTTCGCCTTGGGCGGCCGCCGCTATGCTACGCGGCTCGCAAGACTGCTCGGCCCTTCACAAAACTTCGCTAACGCTCATTTTGCTTGGTCTGGCCTACGGCCACCGCTGCGCAGCGCTGGGCCAACTTTACGCTTAAGGGGGATTACTAATATAAATGTCCAAAAAGGGAGTGTGTAATATCTACACACTCCCTTTTTGCTTAAATTTTTAGGAAGAGAAGAGCGACACTAAAATTTTTTCGCTTTAAATTAAAAAAGAAAAAGTTGAAGGACCAATATTATTTAACTACCAAGTGAGTTTAAAATTTTGGGCTGTTGGATAATTTTGTAGAAACTCTTCTTTGGCATCTAGGCCTTTAGCGGCTTTATAGACTTGCCAGAAACTTTGCCAAAAGGCTTCTTTTGTGGCCACATAGTCTTTATATTTTCGAGCAAATGCATCAAGACTAAAGAGATCGGCTTTTTGCATACTTAGGCGGTAAATATAAAGATAAGCCAAGTCAGACCAATAACCATTGGGATAGCCAAGGCGATAGGTTTCAAAATCGCGAATTTTTGTACTATTGGCAATTTTGATAAAATCTTCAGCAGCTTGTTCATTTTTGATTGCTTTATTTTTGGGAAAGCGTTCTGTAAAATTATTGTAGCTACTCCAGCCGTACAATTGGGTATAACTATCTAGTAAGGCCATTTGGAAGAGGCTATCTTCTTTGGGCGAAATAGTATCTAGGCTAGCTTGATGCTTTCGAAAATAACGCTCATACGTTCTAAAATCATTACTCATTTTTGCCAAAATCCAAGCTCGTTGGTTTCGGGCTTCTTCAATATGTTCTCGATGAGATTGAGATGGAAATTTAAAGTTTTCGAGTAATTGTTGATAAGCAGCGTAGCTATTTTCTTTTTCTGCTTGAGACTGGGCTTTTTGGAGCAATTGGAGTTGGAGGCCTTCAATTTTCAAATGGTTTAACTTATTTTTTTGTAGCTTTCTAATACTTTTATCATCTAAAGTATTGTATCGTCTTTCTGCTGATTTGGCATATTGAAATGCTTGGCTGAGATCAAAAAACTCAGCGTATTTGGGGTTGGCAAAAATGCGGGCCAATTGGTACTCTGCTTCCACTCCAATATAGGCTTTCGGATCGAGAATCCGCGCTTCAAAAAGTGTAATGGCCTCTTCTATTTTTCCTTTTTTGAGGGCCTTATAAGCCGATTTAAATTGCGCAAAAAGGGGGCTTATGCTCAGAAAAAATGCTAAACTAAAAACTAATTTAATTTTCATAAATATTTATTTATCAGCAACTAAAATTTGTATCTGAATTAGTTTTAAAGATTTCTTTAATTAACGGAATCTTTATTTCTTTATTATTAAGGCAAAAGGGGCTATTTTGCCTCCATGGCCCTTGGGGTCACAATGGCCTAGCGATGTGAAGGGGTGGCCCGAAGGGCCAGACCAAAGCCGCCTTCGGCGGCTGCAGGGCCGAGCGAATAGCGAGCCCTGAAACGTAGCGCCCGCAGCTTGCTGCGGGAGGCCCCAAAAAAATAGTCTTTTACTAGAGAAAAGAAATGCCCTAGTCCAATAGAAGGATTAGGGCATTGCTAAAAAGGGGCCTAAAAATTAGTTAGGCATAGGGAGTGAGTCGCCATTCATGCTATAAACATAAGCCCATAGTGAAATGAAAAGGACAAGAAAAAGGGCGAGTCCGAGGAGGAACTTCTCTGTTCCCCATACTTTTTGATGATTGCTCATTGTGGTTATATTTTCAATAGTCAAAAATCTATAGATTGAAGTGAGGGGCAAATTAAAGAAATAAGTCTAAAGAAGGCTTATAGAATAGGGCAAAATTTGCATTATTGCATAGCTTTTATTTTCTGGAAAATGCTTTTAAAGGCTCCTTTTCGGATAAGTTGGCCGAGTTCTTTCCAGCGTAATCGTTTAAAATAAAGCTTTACTTTTTTGGCTACTGCTTGATGTTGTTTTGGAGCATTTTGACATTCAACCTTGGTTAGGTTGAGGGGAGTGATCAGCATATTTTGGTCCAAATGGATAGCATCGCAATGAGCGCCACTACCATCTAAGCCAATATTTTTGACTAATGCTCGGTATGGGTGGATAGCCAAGCCATTTTGGAGAAAAATGCTGGCGTGCCAGTGGCAGGCCCAGGTATTGAGTTCGCCGGAAAGGTTTTGTTGTAATTGTTTATAAAAATTATCTTTTTGGCCTCCATTAAAGGTAAAGGGGTCATAATTTTTATTGATTTGGGCTAACATATTGGCTGTATCATCTTGATAATATTTCCAAGCAGATTGCCAGCTTCCCCAGCCCCAGCAACTATTTACATTGTAGAAAAAGCTACTTCCCCATTCCTCTTTTTGAAGCTTAAGTGGATAAATAAAACCACTAATGTGCATCACTTCCTCAACATCTTGGTATAAATCAAGCGCTTGGTTCATGTAACGAAGAAAATATGGACTAACAACAATATCATTTTCTAGGATGATCGCCCTGCCATGTTTTTTCATCACTTCGGTTACTCCTGCCACAATGTTTTTGCGCAGGCCCCAATTTTCTTTTCGCTCGATAATTTCTAAGTATTTGGCCCAGGTTTGTTTTCGGATCAATTGTCGAACGGCCTTAATATTAGCCAAATCATTAAGACTAGCATCTGCCTTTGGCCCATCCGAATAAATATAGATAGGGCTTTGGCTCGCTTCCTCATTTTTGGCCAAAGCGGCTAATGTTTGCGCTAAATGATCGGGACGTTGATAAGTAAAAAGGATAACTGGAGCAAAAGTCGATAAAGACATAAGTTTATGGTTGTTTATAAGGGCAAATATATGTAGAAGCGCTGTATCTTAAAGGCCCCTATATCAGAACATACATAATTTATTAGCCTAATGAAAAGAATAAGCTTTTTGGCCTTTTTGGTCTTGCAACTATTTAGTACAATGAGTTGGAGCCAAAAAACAGCTTTTGCCGTAGAATTAGCTGCCTTTGAAAAACAAGTAGATCTTAATTATTTCAGCCCTATTCAAGCTGTTTATGAACTTTATGATGTAAACGACTTTTACCGATATCAGATTCCAGCCAAAAATAAAGCAGAAGCTGAAAGCCTATTAGCAGAGGTGCGTTCAGGTAAATTTCCCTATGCTCGAATCATTGACTTTAAAGCTAGAGAAGAAGCTTGCAAAAACTCCTGTGGATTTTGGGCCCCAAAATATACTGGACGAAATAATGACAATGACCAACAAGAAGAAGCTTGGGCCAATACCCCAAATAATAATCCACCGAATCCACTTCTAGCTCCCCAAAAAAAACATAAAACAGTATTAACTTCACCCAAAAACCGAAGTTTAGGTGGATTAGCAGCCCCAGAAGAAAATTTGAGCTCTGCCATCTTTTTTGACTTTAATAGTAGTGAAATTCCCGAGCGAGAAATCTACAAGATCAACTATCTCAGCGAATTGATGAAGTCAAATCCAGCATACACTTTGGTCTTAAATGGTCATTCGGATGCCATTGGCGAAGAAGACAAAAACCTCAACCTCTCTAAAGAACGACTTGAAAAAGTAATGCTCAGCCTCTTTATGAAGGGTGTAGAGGGCAAACGTATGCGCATTCGCCCTCAAGGCGAGCTGGCCCCCATTGCCATCAATGAATACCCCAACGGAAACGATAGCCCAGAAGGCCGCCGCTATAATCGACGTGTTCAACTCCAATTGCTAAATGATAAAGGCGAAGAATTACCTCTCTTAGCTCCCATTGAAATCCCTGAACAGCTCCAAATTGGAGAATAATGGACAAAAAATATTAAAAAAAGGGCCTTTCGATAAGTCGAAGGGCCCTTGCTATTTTCTCCAATTAAAGTCTAAACGATAAATCTTTAATCAGTTTTTGATCCAATTCAGGTAGTAAATTTCTTGGAATTAGATAAGTCGCCAAGCCTGCCAAATCACCAAAAATATGGTGTTTGTTCAAAGCCCCCTCTAAATATCCAGCCCCAGAAGATCCCCCAGTTCCCGCTCGCATACCAATCATACGACGCACCATAATCATGTGGCGATAACGAAATGTAGACATCAACTCATCCAATTCTAACAATTTGTTCAAGAGCTGAAATGGCTGCTGCAACAAAGGATATTCACGATACAAATAGATAAATAATGCCGATCGACATGCTTTTTCACTCAATCGAACTGGACGATTTTCTGAAGCAAAAAAGAGCTCATCAAAGGCTTTCATGCTAATTTCTGAACGCTCAGATCCCTTCAAACCAGCCAAATATACCCCTCGATAATGCGCCCAAAATGGATGCAGTTCTGAATTTTCACCCTCTTTTTGCTCAAAGTTTTGCCAATAATCCAATTGCCAAAAAGGCATCCGAGCCAACCAATTATCCAATAATTCAAACAAAGACAGACTATTTTCTGCCGCTTTTATGGCCTGAATATGCTCCTCTCTTAACTGTTTTTCATAGTATTTTTTGGCATGCCGATGATCCATTTTTAAACCCAAACGTGTCTCAATCAAGCGAAATTGAAAGCTCTGAAACCCCGAAGCAGGAGTCAATAAATCTCTAAAATCTAAAAAATCCATAGGCGTCATGGTTTCCATTACCCGAACCTGAGCCACTAATAATTTCCAAATTTCTACCACCCGATTCAACCGATGTGTAACCACCTGCAAACCCTTAGAATTGTCATTGATGTACTGCTCATCAAAGATTTTCAAGATAGACCCTAACTCATGCTGAACCTGCTTAAACCAAAGCTCATAGGCCTGATGAACAATGATAAATAACATCTCATCATGCGCATCTACCCCTTGCGCCTCGCTTTCCATTTGCTGAGCCGACAAAATTTTATCTAAGCCCAAATAATCGTTGTAATACTGCTCTTTTCCAGTATAAGAGTTTTTCATAATAGCTGTTTTTATGCGACTTTCAACCGCGTTTCCTGCAACTTTAGGCAATTTTAAGCAGCTCTCCAATTCCAAATCAAAATTCTAGATCAACAATAATATTTTGGCTTTTGAACATCCGTTTATCTAATTTTTAGCCTTTTTATCATACGTTTTTTTAGGGGCCTCCGCAGCACAGCTGCGGCGCTACGTTTCGGGGCTCGCAAGCTTGCTCGGCCCTTCAGCGGCTTTGCCGCTTCGGTCTGGCCCTATGGGCCACCCCTACACATCGCTAGGCCAAAACCTAAGCTTAGTCACAAACAAAAGCTCCGTTATATGGGCCTTTTCGCCATAAAGATTTAAAGAAATAAAGAATTCTTTATTTCTTTAAATCTTTATTTCTTTATTGGAAGTTCAAGCCTAAATCCTTAGCTTTAAGCCTAGATAACGGCCCTTTTTGGGCTATTTTTTTGCCTCAAAATTTATCGTATGTCTGTAAAAATAGGGGTCGTCTCCCAAAAAGGAGGCGTCGGAAAAAGTACGCTCTGCCGCTTGCTCGCCAGAGAATATGCCGCCAACGATTGGGATGTGAAAATTGCCGATATGGATGTTTCCCAATCCACTTCCTTTAACTGGAATAGCCGCCGATTACAACAAAATATACAGCCTCCTATATCTGTAGAACAGTTTGCAGAGGTCAAAAGAGCAGTCAAAATTAGCCAAAATTACGACCTCATTATCTTTGATGGTGCTCCCAGCTCTAACCGCCTAACCCTAGAAATTGCACAAGCTGCCGACCTTATTTTACTCCCCACTGGCACTGCTCTAGACGATCTAGAACCCACTATAAAACTAGCCCACGAACTCAAAAAACGCAAGATCCCACGCCAAAAAATTGCTCTCGTTCTCTCCAGAATTGGCACGTCTAAAGCCGAAATCGAAGAGGCTAAAGACTATATTTCTATTACCGGATACACCCTAATTGATGGCCTCTTAGAAGAAAAAACAGCCTACCGTAGAGCCAGCGATTTGGGCCAAGCCCTAACCGAAACGCCCTACCCTAGCCTCAATGAAAAGGCCGATATTTTGGTCCAAAATATTATCAATTACCTAGCTAAAATTAGCTAGATTTTAGCCTAAAACGACCTAAATTCTATCCCAAAAACGACTCATTGATGTCTTTCATTCAAAAAAATAACGCTATATATCCCCTTTTATTTTCGACGTTTTTTAACAAGTCTCCTAAACTTTTATCCATTTTTTTAATGCCTAAAAAGGTTCACAACTGTTTTTTTACATTAAAAACCCATAGCGTTATTAACCTTTCGTAAATAATTTTACATCCATTTTTTTAGATAAAATTATGTGATTATGGCCAAAATACCCGCTCCAAAAAAGCTAAAAAGTAGCAAAGGGCAGCCTCCAAAAGAGAAAAATAGTAGCAAAAATCTCGAAAAAAGACCCAAAATTGAACGCGTTGCCCTCAATTTTTCAGTCGATGCCGACTTCAGAAAAGCGCTAAAATCTGCCGCCCTAGAAGAGGAAATTTCTATGGTAGAGTTATTGAAAAAAATGTTTGATTTTTATCAAAATCGAGACTGACAAAATAACTCCTTTTTGCCCTTTTTTTAAGCCGTCGTTTTTTAGAAAACGACGGCTTTTTTGTCTTTTTTTTAAAAAATTTGTCGTCGTTTTAAAAAATTTTCGTTCTAAAAACATATACGAAAAAAGCTTTTTTAATCTGAAAATCCTATTTTAACTGGTGTTTTTAAGTTTTTAAAAACACCAACAAACATCTATACGAAAAAAATGTTTTTTATAAATTAGTTTGATCACTTTTCTTACTTTTAAGTGGCAGAAAACTGTCTAAAAAGTGCTTCAAAAGTTTACTTTTTCGTATACAGGTTATAAACGATTATAAATTGCGTCAGAATGGCAAAAAAAATTTTAATTTTTAAAACCAACAACAACAATTTTCAAACAACAACAAAATCCACGACAATTTAGCGCAAGCCCCACTCTCGGGCGTACGCGCGCGAGGCCAAGAGTTAAGCTATACCCTTTTGTTGTTGTTTATTTTAACAACAATACTTTTCTATATTTTCCGACCCCGTAACTAATTGATTATCTTTTTGTTACAAAGGTTAACAACGACGGATTTGGGGTGTTCGAACGACGGATTTGGGGTGTTTTGGGTTTTTAACGACGACGGATTTGGGGTGTCGAACGACAATTTTGGGGTAAAAAACGACGGATTTGGGGTGTTTTTATTCCTTCAAATTGCAGTTTTTTTTCGTCGCTGCGTTGATAATACCATTTTTTGTGGATAACTTAGCCCAAAATTGTGGAAAACTGCCTCAAACGCCCATTTTACGTCAACAACTTAAGAGTATGGAACAAAAAAACAAAAGACAGGTAACTTCAACGGTTAGGGAAGCAAACGAATTGATCGAAGCTAGCTACCGGTTTTCCGTCTGGGAGGATCGGATTTTTTTGCTCACCCTTTCGCAAATCCAAGCAGAGGATGACGACTTCAAAATTTACAAAATCTACGTCAAGGATTTGGCCCGAGAATATGGCTTGGCCACTAAAAGTGTTTACGAAAATATCCGAGAGGCTGTTTCTTCCCTACAACGCAAAACCATCAGCATCCCTTTTCGCTTCGATGAGGGGCCTGGAAAATTGACGACCAGCTTTTTCACCTCCTTCGGCGAATTGGACCAATCAGACTTCAGCCACATCTTGGTGGAGCTGCACCCCAAGCTTAAACCCTACCTGTTGCAGCTCAAAGAGCGCTTCACCCAATACAACATCTCCTTCCTGGTCCGCATGCAGAGCCACTACTCCAAGCGGATTTACAAGCTCCTTAAGCAGTATCACCCATTGAGTAGACGAAGAATTAGCGTCCAGCAACTCAAACAAATTTTGCAAATCGAGCCAGATGAGTACAAGCGCTACTTCGACTTCAAGCGCCGAGTGATTCTCAAAGCCCAAGAAGATTTGGCCGAGTACACCGACCTGAAGTTTGAGTTTGAGGAGGAGCGTAAGGGCCGAAAGGTTCAAGCTATTTTGTTTACTATTTTTACCAACGAAAAAAACGAAATTGAAAGCGCACCAGCACCCAAGAGCAAAACTCCCAAAAAGCTCCAAGCTGCTCGAAGCCAAAATAAACTTTCGCCAGTGGCCCAAAAACTTTTTGAGCAGGTAGAGCACTGGGGACTCTCTCGGCAGGATTTTGAAAAATACCTGGAGCAGAAAACCCAGGAGGAATTCCAAACCTGCATAGACTTGACCCTGCAAAACGAAAAAGTCAAAAATCGAGTGGCTTACTTAGTAAGTTTACTTAAAAAAGAAAATTTGAAGGCAGTTAAAAAGTTAGAAGAAAATGGACAGCCTCCAGTGCTCAAAAATTCTTTCCATCAGGAATTCAAAAAGTTGGAAAAGGAGCATCAGGCAGAAGTGAGCCAATGCCGAGCCCACTACCACCAGCTGGCCCAAGAGGAGATTTTGCGGCAGTTGCAAGATGGCCCCAGCATCGAGCGCTTCATCAGTCAGTTTCGGGCGCAAAACTCTTGGATGCCGCTCAACCTGCAGGCTTTTCGGCGAGAGTTTGAGGAAAGCCGAATGTTTCAGGGCCGAGTTTACAACCTCTTCCGCCAAGTTTTGCCCCAATTGCCCGAATTGGAGCAGAAACGAGATTTGCAGATCAAAAAGCTGGAAAAAGATTTCTGGGCATTGGTCAAGAAGCTGAGAAACGCCTAAAAGGCCCCTATTTGCCTCCCTAAGCGCTTTTAATCTTGTTTTGGTGTATTGGGTCGCCGAGGGTGGCGATCGTCGATTAGGGGCTAAATGAGCGCCTTTTGGCAAAGTGGGGCTATGGCGAGGCAGATTGCCAAAAGTTCTTGCTTGGAGTTCTGTATGGAAGCGTTTTGCTTTTCTGAGTTTTTCGAGAAAGCTAGTTTGCCGTTTAAGGCCCTTTTTGAGCGATTTGGGCGCTTTTAATCTTGTTTTGGTGTATTGGGTCGTCGAGGGTGGCGATCGTTGCTTAGAGGCTAAATGAGCGCCTTTTGGCGAAATGTTGGTCCAAACTTCTGCGTTTGGAGGCGAGCACAGCGAGCCGGCTTAGGGATGGGCAGCAGTGGCCCCTGGGCCAGACCAAGCCAGCTTGCTGGCGAAGGGCCGAGCGAATAGCGAGCTGCGAGACAGCCCGACCCGAGGCCCAGAGGGCTGAAGGGGAAGCCCCAAAATAGCGTTATAATTGTCTTTCTAGATCAGTGCTATATTGGATTTGATTGTGATAAGTTTTAGGTGTTTTTGTTTAAAAAGCTGATTTTCAGTATAAAGATTTCTTTATTTAACGGAATCGTTATTTCGTTAAATCTTTAATTAAAGATTTCGTTATGTATACGAAAAAACCTTATTTAGGCCAATTTAATGCTTCCTTTTCTATGGCTTTAAGTTCCTTTAAAAAGCTTTGAAAACTATCTTGGAAAAGGCTCATTTTAGGTTGTTCGAGTTGGGCGAAAGCTTCTAAATCTTGGGCTGCTTGGTAGCTATCTAGGCAGCCAAAAAGATGCAAATTGCTTTTGAGTTGATGGAGTAGGTGGGTTAATTTTGGCCAATTATTGTTGGTTTGGGCTTTTACAAGTTGAGTTTGCATCTGGGTTAATTCTTGGGCAAAATCTTGGATAAAGGGGCGCCATTGTTCGTCTTGGGTCCCAACCAATTGTTGGAGACGTTGGAGTTTTATTTTTGGGGAATTCATTTTTTGGGAAATTGTTCGTCTTGTTCTAGGATGCGGTAAATTGTTGATTTTCCTATGCCTAGGGCTTTAGCGGCTTTAACAACATGATTATTTTGGACATAGAGTTGATGCATAATAATTTGCCGCTGGTATTCCTGCATATTACTCCCTTCCTTAATCCATTGTTGGACCTCATGTTTAAAATCATCTTCTTGCCAGAGGTCTTTGCCTTTAAGCAGGCGGCCAGTACAGAGTAGAGCTGAGCGTTCGATCAGTTGCTTAAGTTCACGTAGGTTTTCGCTAAAGTACCAATTTTTTAATCGGTTTTGTGCCGATTTGTGTAGCCCCTTAACTTGTAGGCCTTGTTCTTCACAAAACTGTTTTAGAAATTGTTGGCTCAGGTTGATCAATTCGCCTTTTCCACGTTCAGCTAAAGAGGGAACCCTGAGGCGGCGTTCTTTGAGTTGTTGGAGTAAACTGCTTGAAAATAGTTTATTTTCTTGCAGGTAATCGAGATCTTTACTACTGCTCAAATATAATTTTTGATTGAGAAAAACAGGGCTATCACCTTGGGGTAAGATATATTTTTCCTCTCGTAAAAATTTGGCTAGTTGTTCTTGCAAATCAAAGGGCAGTAATTCGATATGCTGAATCAGCAGGGCGCCAAAACTACGACTAGAGAGCACCCCAAAATGTCGTTCTTGGGCCTTTTTTTTGCCTTGGCCAAAAAGCAGGTATTCCAAATCTTCAGTTTTATGATCTAGTAAGTTGAAGCGTTGAAAAGGCATTTGGGCAAAAGGGGAAAGGCCATGCATGGCTCCAGCTAGCCAGCTTTTTCCACTACCTGCTGCGCCTTGTAAAAAAATAAAATCTTTGTTTTGGGCCAATAATTTAGCCCGTTTAAAGAGGCGAATCATCAGTTTACTTTGTCCTAAAAGGCCTAATTCTGCAAATTCTGTAATCAGCTGCGCTTCCTCCACATCAAGTTGCTGATATTGCTTTTGCCAGCCCTTCAAAAGCGGGACTAATTGCTGCAAAAAGAAGGGAAATGGAGCATTGAGCAAGACAATTTGTCGGGCTTGTAAATCTTGATAATCGGCCCAGCTGATCTCTGGCGCCCAACAAAAAAGCTGTCCAAGTTGCCGAATTTGGCTGGCGGTTAAATCAGCCAAAGCGGAAAAAGGAAGAATGGATGCCGCTAATTTTTCTTCGCCTAATTTCCACCCCTCTAACTGCTCCAAACTGGCCAATAGTTGTTGCTTTTGTTGTTTGGGCCAGGCCCATAATCCCAATCGTAAAGGCGTGTTCATCTGATAAAATTGAAGAATAAGAGGATATTTATTTTTTGGGGCCTCCCGCCTTCGGCGGGCGCTACGTTTCGGGGCTCGCTGTTCGCTCGGCCCTTCGGCGCAAAGCGCCTCGGTCTAGCCTTCGGCTACCCCTACACATCGCTAGGCCAAGAGCTAAGCTTTAGACAAAAGTTGAGGCTTTTTTGTAATTTTGGAGGATACTCAACCTCATTTTGGGGCCAAAATGAAAATAAAACCTATGCCTAGTTTAGAAAAAGAAAGCAAAAAATCTCAAATCTATCGAGCCGCTGCTCAACTCTTTAAAGAAAAAGGCTACCAAGCGGCCTCTATGCGGGATTTAGCGGAGCGGGTAGAACTACGAGCCTCTAGTCTTTACAATCATATTGGGTCCAAAGAAGAGATTTTGCAGCAAATTTGTTTTGAACATGCCCAAGATTTTCTCAAAGCCATGCAAGAGGTGGAAGAACTTCCCATTAGTCAGGGCCAAAAAATAGAGCGTTTACTGCGTTTGCATGTTCGCAAAGCCCTCAAAGAAGTAAGTAGCCTAACGGTCTTCAATGATGAATGGAAACATCTTAGCAGCCCCCATCTCGAAAAGTTTAGAAGGTTGCGCAAAGACTATGAAAATCGTTTTAGGGCCATTATTGAGCAAGCCGTAGCCGCTGGAGAATTACCTCATCTAGATACAGAGCTTTTGCTTTATGCCTTGCTCAATGCTATTCATTGGCTGCCTAATTGGAACCATCGCAATAGTACACTTACTGCCAACGAATTAGAAGAACAAGTACTACGTATTCTACTCAAAGGAATCCAAAAATAAATGCCATAAGCCCTTTTTTTTTGAATCCAAATTTATAGAAACGAACATTTGTTCGTATTATTTAGCTCGCCCAATTCAATCAAGAGAAACAAATTACTTATGGAAAGCAATATTAGCACTCAAATCGATAAGGCAACTTTGCGCCAATCTTTCTTTTTGGCTAGTCAAGCTAGAGCAATGGCGGCCCTTTATGAAGATAATTTCAAATTGGTCTCTAAGTATGTGCACGCCACTTCTAGAGGGCATGAAGTTTTGCAGGTGGCCTTAGGTAGTCAATTGCTTCCTCAAGATTTTGTGGCCCCTTATTATCGAGATGATGCGCTTTTGCTAGCTATCGGTATGCAGCCCTATGATTTAATGTTGCAGCTGCTCGCCAAGCGAAATGATCCATTTTCTGGAGGCCGAACTTATTACTCACATCCTAGCCTAAAGGATGAAGATAAACCCAAAATTCCCCACCAATCTTCTGCCACAGGTATGCAGGCTATTCCCACCACAGGGGTGGCTATGGGGATTCAATACAAAGAAAAAATGGGCCTCTATACCAAAGATTTTAAGGGCCAGTTGCCTATTGCTGTTTGCTCTTTAGGCGATGCCTCAGTAACAGAGGGCGAAGTGGCGGAGGCTTTCCAAATGGCTGCTCTCAAGCAGTTTCCTATTCTGTATGTAGTCCAAGATAATGGCTGGGATATTTCGGCCAATGCCGAAGAAACCCGCGCCCAAAATGCCTTTGAATATATTCAAGGTTTTCATGGTATCGAGGCCCGCCAAATTCAAGGCAATAACTTTTTAGAAAGTTATCTCGAGATTCAAGATATTTTGCGCATCATGCGCAAAGAACGTCGCCCCTTTTTGTTGCACGCTTCAGTGCCTTTGCTCAATCACCACACTTCTGGGGTGCGTATGGAGTGGTACCGAGATGACCTAGAGGAACAGCGAAAATTAGATCCTACGCCCATTTTTATTCGCCAAATGCTGGCTGAAGGCTTTAGTCAAAGCGATATTGAGGAGATCGAGCAGGCAGCCAAAGAAAAGGTACAAGCTGATTTTGAACTCGCCTTGACCCAAGAAGACCCTCAAGCAGAAGATATTTTTAAGCATGTTTATGCCCCCACGCCTGTTATGACTGAACAGGGCGAACGTCGCCCAGCTAATGGCGAGGAAAAAGTGATGGTCGATTCAGCACTTTTTGCCGTTCAAGAACTTATGGAAGATCATCCCGAATGTTTGCTTTATGGCCAAGATGTGGGCGGCCGCTTAGGTGGGGTCTTCCGCGAAGCCGCCACTCTAGCCCAAAAGTTTGGCGATGACCGAGTTTTTAATACACCCATTCAAGAGGCCTTTATTATTGGAAGCACGGTGGGCATGGCCGCTACTGGTCTTCGCCCCATTGTAGAGGTCCAGTTTGCCGATTACATCTGGCCAGGCCTTAATCAATTGTTTACCGAATTAAGCCGATCTTATTATCTCTCTAACGGAAAATGGCCCGCAAGCATGATTCTTCGTGTGCCCATCGGCGCTTATGGAAGTGGTGGACCTTATCACTCTTCTAGCGTAGAATCGGTCCTGACCAATATCAAAGGAATTAAGATCGCTTATCCTAGCAATGGCGCCGATCTAAAAGGCTTGATGAAGTCGGCTTATCTAGATCCCAACCCCGTCGTCATTTTTGAACATAAAGGGCTGTATTGGTCTAAGGTACCTGGCACCGCCGCCGCCCGAACGATTATGCCCGATCGCGATTATGCTTTGCCTTTTGGCCAAGCCAATATGGTCCTAGAAGCCAGCGAAGAGAAGAAGGCGGAAGGCCCTGTGGCTTTGGTTGTTTCTTATGGTATGGGCGTGCATTGGGCCCTTAATGCGGCCAAGGCTTTTCCTGGCCAAGTTTCTATTCTGGATCTCCGCACTTTGGCCCCCCTAGATACCGAAATGATTTATGCCCAGCTCAAAAAACATCACCGCTGCCTAGTCCTCACGGAGGAGCCTGTAAATTGCACGTTTGCCCAAAGTATTGCCGCCCGAATCCAAGAAAATTGCTTTGAGTCACTCGATGCTCCTGTCCAAACTTTAGGCGCAGAAGATTTACCCGCTATCCCTTTGCACGAAAATCTAGAAAAAGCCATGCTCCCCTCTAGCCAAAAGGTCCAAGCTGCTTTAGAAAAATTGCTGAAGTATTAGTTGGGGCCTCCCGCAGCAAGCTGCGGTCGCTACGTTTCAGGGCTCGCTATTCGCTCGGCCCTTCGCCAGCAAGCTGGCTTGGTCTGGCCTGATGGCCACCCTTGCACATCGCTAGGCCGCTCCACCAAATAGCTAAGGTTTGGCCTTTTTCTTCGGCCACCTAACTACTGAGTTTGAATTTAAAAAACACTGACTATATATGACCGAATTATATCCACTCCAATTGTCGGATGTTCGCCAAGAAACAGAGGATTGTCGCTCTTTGGCTTTTGCTATCCCCCAAAACCTCCAAGAGAAGTTTAAGTTTGTTCAGGGCCAATACCTGACCCTACAAGCTAAAATCAATGGAGAAGATGTTCGCCGTAGTTACTCTATTTGCTCTAGTCCTTTGGATCAAGAACTCCGAGTGGCCGTCAAATTATTGCCTAACGGGAAGTTCTCTACTTTTGCCAATGAAGTACTAAAAGTAGGCGATGAGCTTTTGGTTATGCCCCCTATGGGAAATTTCTATACGGATTTAGATCCCCAACAAAGTAAACACTATTTCTGTGTGGCCGCAGGTAGCGGCATTACACCTATGATGTCGATTATCAAAACGACTCTAGAAACAGAGCCTAATAGCCAGATTACTTTGCTTTATGGCAATAAAAATACTCGCAACATTATTTTTCATGAGCAATTAGAAGGCCTGAAAAATAAGTACTTAGAGCGTTTTACCATCATCTATATCCTTAGCCGAGAAAAATTGGATGAAGATATCCTTTTTGGCCGCATTGATGCCCAAAAGTTCGAAGCCATTAGCCAAACTTTGGTCAATCTCAATACTATTGATGAATGTTTCCTTTGTGGCCCAGAAACAATGATTCTCGCTCTCAAGGATGGCTTGATCAATAAGGGCATTCCTCAAAAAAATATTCACTTTGAACTTTTTGGAACGAACCAAAATGGCCAGAAAAAACCAGAAATCAAAGAAGAAAACCAAGGTAAAACCGCCAAAGTAGAGGTCCGTGTAGATGGCCGCAGCTTTATGTTTGATTTGCCCTTTGGCCAAGATAATTTATTAGATGCTTCTATGAAAGAAGGAGCTGACCTGCCCTTTGCTTGTAAAGGTGGCGTTTGTTGTACCTGCAAGGCCCGACTCAAAAAAGGGGAAGTAGAGATGATGGTCAATTATGCCCTAGAACCTGAAGAGGTAGCCGATGGCCTGATTCTCAGTTGCCAAGCTTACCCCAAATCAGAAGAAATCATGCTTGATTTTGATGATATTTAAGGTTGCTTACGAACAAGCGTTCGTATTTTTCCTTATATTAAAGAATCAAGCCTTAACTCTATTTAGAGTAAGATGATAAAATAGAATATTTATGACGAAGTCGATCAATATTGCAAAATTAGAAGAGCGTTTTCAAGCTAAAGTAGATGCCGAGCAGAAAATCGAGCCTAAAGATTGGATGCCAGAGGCTTACCGCAAAACGCTAATTCGCCAGATTTCTCAGCATGCACACTCTGAAGTAGTGGGGATGCTGCCCGAAGGAAATTGGATTTTGAGAGCGCCTAGCCTCCGCCGAAAAGTGGCCCTTTTGGCCAAGGTGCAAGATGAGGCAGGCCACGGCCTTTATCTTTATAGTGCTGCTGAAACCTTAGGTATCGACAGAGATGAACTCTATACACAATTGCTTTCAGGTAAGGCCAAATATTCCAGCATCTTTAATTATCCCACTCAAACTTGGGCAGATATTGGAACAGTAGGTTGGTTGGTAGATGGCGCAGCCATCATGAACCAAGTGATGCTAACTCGCACCTCTTATGGTCCTTATGCCCGCGCTATGGTGCGCATTTGTAAGGAAGAGAGTTTTCATCAGCGCCAAGGCTACGAAATTCTTTTGGCCCTTAGCCAAGGTACCGAAGAGCAGCGCCAAATGCTACAAGACGCGGTAAATCGCTGGTGGTGGCCCTCTTTGATGATGTTTGGACCAAGTGATGCAGCTTCTACGCATTCGGCCCAATCTATGGCCTGGAAGATCAAGCGAAAATCAAACGATCAACTCCGCCAAGAATTTGTCGATGCAACGGTCCGCCAAGCAGAATACTTGGGTGTGACTTTGCCCGATCCAGATCTCAAATGGAATGAAGAAAGAGGACATTACGATTTTGGTGAAATCAATTGGGATGAATTCTGGGCCGTGGTTAAAGGCCGAGGACGTTGCAATAAAAACCGCCTAAAAACAAGACGCAAAGCGCATGAAAATGGCGCTTGGGTCAGAGAAGCCGCTATGGCTCATGCCGAGAAGCGAGCCGCCCGCCAAAAGGAAGAGGGCATCGCCTAAAACGGAATTGGCCTAGCGATGTGCAGCAGTGGCCGTTAGGCCAGACCGAGCCAGCGAAGCTGGCGAAGGGCCGAGCGAATAGCGAGCTGCGAAACGTAGCGCCGACGAGCGAAGCGAGGCGGAGGCCCAAAAACAGCAGCGAGCTGCGACAACCAGCCTCAAATAGGCGCCAGTTCGATGACTGAAGGGAGTAACGCCCCAAAACATTAAAAATAACAAGCAATGGATAAGAAATCATGGCCTCTATGGGAGGTGTTTATCAGAAGTAAATCGGGTTTGCAGCACAAACATGTGGGCAGCCTGCATGCCGTAGATGCACAAATGGCCTTAGAAAATGCCAGAGATGTATACACGCGCAGAAATGAAGGTTTGAGCATCTGGGTGATTCCCTCTAGCCAAATTGTGGCCTCTGAACCCGAAGACGAATATATCTTCGAGGCGGCCAAATCTAAGGTGTATCGCCACCCCACTTTCTATGATATTCCCGATGAAGTGGGCCATATGTAGCCCTATTTGCTCGACTAAAAAAACTGAATCTTATGGATCAAGCTGCCGCCTTACTGGACTATGTCCTCCGATTGGCAGATAGCAATCTCGTTTTGGGTCAACGCCTAGCAGAATGCTGCGGACATGCCCCAGAATTAGAGCTAGATATTGCACTAACCAATATTTCTTTGGACCTAATGGGCCAGGCCCGTTCGCTTTATCAATATGCCGCCGAGCTGAAGGGCGAGGGCTGCACAGAAGATGATTTGGCCTATTTGCGGACGGAAAGAGAATTTCGCAATCCCCTCTTGGTGGAGTACCCCAATGAGGATTTTGCCTATACTATTTTGCGTCAATTTCTCTTTGATGCCTATAATCAACTTTTTTATCAAGCCTTGCAAAATAGCAGCGATGCCCGCCTAGCCGAAATCGCCCACAAGTCGATTAAAGAAGTTCGCTACCATCTTCGCTTTAGCGCCGAATGGTGCATCCGCTTAGGTGATGGCACCGAATTGAGCCGCCAAAAAATGCAAACGGCCCTAGATGATCTTTGGGATTATACCGCCGAGCTTTGTACGCCCAATGCTACCGATCAGACGCTTTTGTCTACTGGCGTTGCCGTGGATCTAGAACAGCTCAAAGCGCCTTATTTTGAGCGAGTAGAAGAAATTTTGACTAAAGCTACCCTCGAAAAACCCAATTACGAACCCTTCCAACAAGGAGGAAAAGAGGGCAGCCATACCGAATTTTTAGGCCACCTTTTGGCCGAATTGCAGGTGCTTCAAAGAACCTATCCAGGAGCAGAATGGTAATGTTTTGGGGCCTCCCGCAGCAAGCTGCGGGCGCTACGTTTCGGGGCTCGCAGGTCTGCTCGGCCCTGCAGCCGCCCTTGGCGGCTTTGGTCTGGCGCTTTGCGCCACCCCTTCACATCGCTAGGCCTGGCCTGCGCTTGGCCCATTAAAGAAATAACGGAATCTTTATTTCTTTAATCCGTTAATTCTTTATTTAAAGAAATCTTTATCCCATTATGGCGGTACAAATTGCAGCAATAGAAGGCTATTTGGCCCAGGTCAAAGATCCCGAAATTCCGGTCCTGTCGGTTCTGGATATGGGCGTGGTTCGAGCCATTCGTCCCTTTGAAGAAGAGGGCGTAGAAATCGACTTGACGCCGACTTATTCGGGCTGTCCCGCTATGAGTACGATTTCCTTTGATATTGTAGCGGAACTAGAGGCCCAAGGTATTCATCCCGTAAAAATCAATATGGTGCTTAGTCCAGCTTGGACCACCGACTGGCTCACGGAAGATGGTCGAAAAAAACTGCGGGCCTATGGTATTGCTCCTCCCGAGGGGCAGGCGGGCCGCATCGATGCACTTTTTGGGGAGGCGCCAAAACCCGCCTGCCCCCGTTGCGATTCTAGAAATACAAAGCAATTGAGCCAATTTGGTTCTACTGCTTGTAAGGCCTTGTATCAATGCCAAGATTGCAAAGAGCCTTTTGACTACTTTAAATGTCATTAAAAAGCAAATATGTCTGACTTACTACTGAAAAAACAGGAAGGGGCCATTTTAGAGCTGTCGCTCAATAGGCCCAAACAATATAATAGTTTCAATCGCTCGATGGCTTTGGCCCTTATTGCTGCTTTGGAAGAAGCGGCAGCAGACCAAAGTGTTCGGGTGATTGTGTTAACGGCCCAAGGCAAAGGCTTTTGCGCCGGCCAAGACCTTAATGAAGTTACCGACCCCAATAATGGGATTAACTTTGAGGCCATTTTAGAAGAGCACTACAATCCCATTATTCGCCTAATTCGCCAGACCGAAAAACCCATTATTGCCGCTTTGCAAGGAGTAGCTGCTGGTGCTGGGGCCAATATCGCCTTGGCTTGTGATTTTGTAGTTTGTAGTGAAAAGGCCAGCTTTACTCAAGCCTTTAGCAAAATTGGTTTGGTGCCCGATAGCGGAGGAAGCTATATTTTGCCCCGTTTGGTGGGCTGGCAAAGAGCCAACGCTATGCTCATGCTCAGCGAGAAGTTTACTGCTCAAGAAGCCCTAGAGCTAGGCATGATTTATAAAGTAGTGGCTGCAGAAGAACTAAGCTCCGCTACTCAACAATTGGCGGAGCGCTTGGCCAATATGCCCGGCCAAGCTTTGGGTTGGACCAAACGCCTGCTCAATGCCTCTATTACCAATAGCTTAGAAGAACAGCTCGATTTAGAATCAGACTTGCAAATTAAAGCAGGCTATTCGGCTGACTTTAAGGAAGGGGTGGCCGCCTTTTTAGAAAAACGTGCCCCTAAATTTAATCAAGACAAATAAAGTAATTTCCATGAAAGTTGCTGTTATCGGAGCGGGTTCTATGGGCAGCGGTATTGCTCAAATTGCCGCCACCCAAGGCCATTCTGTATACTTATATGACAAGTTTCCACAGGCCCTAGAAAAGGCCCTCGAAAAATTAAAGAAAATTCTCAATCGCTTAGTTGAAAAAGGGCGTTTGAACCAAGAAGAGGCCGAAGCCATTTATGGCCGAATTGAGCCCATTTCTGAGCTTGAAAAATTGGCTGATTCGGGCCTAGTGATTGAAGCCATTGTTGAAAATCTGGAGATTAAGAAAGCCGTTTTTCAAGAGCTAGAAAGTCTAGTGGCCAAAGATTGTATTTTGGCCTCTAATACCTCATCACTCTCTATTGCTTCTATTGCGGCAGCTTGCCAGCAATCGGAGCGCGTATTGGGGATCCACTTTTTTAATCCAGCTCCTTTGATGAAGCTGGTCGAAATTATTCCAGCGGTCCAAACAGCCGATTCAGTGACCAAAAAAGCCAAAGCAATTATTGATGGCTGGGGCAAACTGACCGTATTGGCCAAGGATACGCCTGGCTTTATTGTCAATCGTGTGGCCCGCCCATTTTATGGTGAAGCTCTTCGCATTTTAGAAGAGGGCATTGCTGATGTAGCTACTATTGATTGGGCTATGAAGGAGTTGGGAGGCTTTAGAATGGGGCCTTTTACCCTTATGGATTATATCGGTAATGATATCAATTATACCGTGACCGAAACCGTTTTCAAAGCCTTTTATTACGATCCTCGTTATAAGCCTGCTTTTACGCAAAAGCGCTTGGCTGAGGCTGGATTCTTGGGCCGAAAAACGGGCCGTGGCTATTATGATTATGCAGAAGGTGCAACAGCCCCCGCTCCACAAAAAGAGGAGCTTTTGGGCCAACAGATTTTACACCGTATTCTGGTCATGTTAATCAATGAAGCAGCTGATGCCCTCTTTTGGCAGGTGGCTAGCGCCAAGGATATTGATTTGGCTATGACCAAAGGCGTTAATTATCCCAAAGGATTATTGGCTTGGGCCAATGAATTGGGGGCCGCTCATTGTGTAGAACAACTCGATGCCCTTTATGATACTTACCGAGAAGATCGTTATCGTTGTTCGCCTTTGTTGAGAAGAATGGCCCAAGAAAATACCTCTTTCGATGTCTAAAGAAAAAGCAAAATGGATTGTGGGTGAACAGATGTTGGCCAAAGATGCCTTTAGTCAATGGCTAGGCATTCAAGTTGAGGAAATTCGTCCGGGCTTTGCTGAGCTAAGTATGTGGGTTCGTCCCGAAATGACAAATGGTTTTGGCATTGCGCATGGCGGCATTTGCTATTCTTTGGCCGATACAGCCTTGGCTTTTGCGGCCAATGCACATGGTCCAAAAAGTCGATCGATCAATACGTCTATTGTGCATACTTTGGCGGTAGCTGAGGGCGAAAAATTATTAGCGAGGGCCGAAGAAGAATATTTGCACCCTAAATTGGCCCATTATAAGGTCCATATTTACAATGGAAAAGGCGAACAAGTGGCCATTTTCCAAGGTTCGGTTTACCGCTCTTCTAAAAGCTGGACCCCAGAGGAGCTAGCCTAGCCGAGACAGGCGGCAAAGCCGCCGCAGGCTTAGGGATGGATAGCAGTGGCCGTTAGGCCAGACCGAAGCGCTTTAGCGCTGAAGGGCCGAGCGAACAGCGAGCTGCGACACAGCCCGACCCGCCCGCAGGGCGGGGAAGCCCCCTATTTTAAATGCGTTCTAACAGAACAACAAGCAACAACAATATGTCTAAAGCAAGTTTTTTGGTAGATGGTGTACGTACGGCCATCGGTAATTTTGGTGGGACTTTATCGCCCGTTCGGACCGATGATTTGGCCGCCCATGTGATTAAGGAATTGGTTGCTCGCCATCCCAATATTCCACAAGATAGTTACGATGATGTAATTTTGGGTTGTGCCAATCAGGCTGGAGAAGACAACCGAAATGTGGCCCGTATGGCCCTTTTGTTGGCTGGTTTGCCTTATTCGGTGCCTGGCGAAACGGTCAATCGACTTTGTGCTTCAGGGATGTCGGCTGCTATTCATGCGCATCGGGCCATTATGGCGGGCGATGGGGATCTGTTTTTGGCTGGCGGCGTAGAGCATATGACCCGCGGTCCTTGGGTCATTTCTAAGGTCTCTAAACCTTTTGGTAGAGATGCTCAGATGCATGATTCTAGCTTTGGTTGGCGCTTTGTTAATCCCAAAATGAAAGAAATTTATGGGGTGGATGGCATGGGCGTAACTGCTGAGAATTTGGTGGATTTGCACCAAATTTCAAGAGCCGATCAAGATCTTTTTGCCTATCGCTCTCAAATGAAGGCAGCGGCCGCTCAAGAAAAAGGCATTTTTGCCGAAGAAATTGTGCCGATTGCCATCAAGCGACGTAAACAAGAGGACCTTATTTTTGATCAAGATGAGTTCATCAAACCCAATTCTAGCCTAGAGGTTTTGGGCAAGTTGCGGGCGGCTTTTCGCAAGGAAGGCGGTAGCGTGACGGCGGGCAATTCCTCGGGCCTCAATGATGGCGCAGCGGTCAATCTCATTGCTTCGGCTGCAGCGGTGGAGCGCTATCAATTGCAGCCTTTGGCCCAAATTATTAGCTCGGCTGTGGTGGGCGTAGAGCCTCGAATTATGGGAATTGGTCCCGTAGAAGCTAGCCGAAAAGCCTTGGCTAAAGCTGGACTTAGCCTCGATCAAATGGATGTGATTGAACTCAATGAGGCCTTTGCTGCCCAAAGTTTGGCTTGCACCCGCAGTCTGGGCTTAGCCGATGACGATCCCCGTATCAATCCCAATGGTGGCGCTATTGCTATTGGTCACCCCTTGGGGGTAACGGGTGCCCGCATTTTGTTGGCTGCTGCTCGAGAGTTGCAGCGCAAAGGCGGAAAATATGCTTTGGTGACTATGTGTATTGGTGTAGGCCAAGGTTATGCGACCATTATCAAAAATGTAAATGTCTAAATAGTTTTGGGGCCTCCCGCCTAGGGCGGGCGCTACGTTGCGCAGCTCGCTGTTCGCTCGGCCCTTCGCCGCTTTCAGCGGCTCGGTCTGGCCTTCGGCCACTGCTGCACATCGCTAGGCCAGCTCCTCTTTGGGGCTGCTCTGAGTGGTTTGCTTCGGCCCTTAAATTTATAACTGGCTGATAAGTAGCTGTTTGGATAAATAAAGATTTCTTTAATTAAAGAAATAAAGAATTAACGAATTAAAGATTTAAAGAAATAAAGAAGATGTCAACAACTCCCAATATTCCCAACTTTGCTTTGGGGCAGTGGCAGCCGCATGAAGGCGAAGGCATTGCACAATACAATGCCATTACGGGCCAATTGATTAGCACCGTAGGCAGCCAAGGTTTAGATTATGCGGCTATGGCCCAATACGCCCGCGAAGTCGGTAATCGCAATTTGCGCAAAATGACTTTTCACCAAAGAGGTAGAATGCTCAAGAAATTGGCTTTGCACCTTTACGGAATGCGCAAGAAATATTATCCACTGAGTTACCAAACTGGGGCCACCAAAGTTGATAGCTGGATTGATATTGATGGGGGAATTGGGACGCTCTTCGCTTATGCTTCTTTGCGTAAAAAATTTCAAGACCAACCCTATTTTGTAGATGGCGAAACGGCTCCTTTGTCTAAAGAAGGAACCTTTGTGGGCCAACATATTATGGTTCCTCGTCGTGGGGTGGCCATTCATATCAATGCCTTTAATTTTCCGATTTGGGGAATGCTAGAAAAATTGGCGGTTAATCTTTTGGCGGGTATGCCGGCTATTGTCAAACCTGCTGAGCAAACTTCTTATTTGACCCAAGCCATGGTGCAAGATATTGTGGCTTCTGGCATTTTGCCCGAGGGCGCTTTGCAGTTGGTTTGTGGTTCTGGTGTTGGCATTTTGGATCCAGTAACTTCTCAGGATGTGGTGACCTTTACGGGCTCGGCTAGTACGGGCCGTATGCTTAAGAGCTTGCCCCAGATTGTAGAGCAGGCCGTTCCCTTTAATATGGAAGCCGACTCTTTGAATTGTTCTGTTTTGGGCCTCAATGCCTTGCCCGGTACACCCGAATTTGATCTATTTATTAAAGAGGTGCGCAAAGAGATGACCGTAAAAGCAGGACAAAAATGTACGGCTATTCGCCGCATTTTGGTCCCTCGCCAGCAAATGGATGCGGTCCAAGAGGCTTTGAGCCAACAATTGGCCAAAACCGTAGTGGGCGATCCTCAATTAGAGGGGGTGCGCATGGGCGCCTTGGCCAGCAAAGAACAGGTTGCTGAAGTGCGCAAGCAAGTTGGTCTTTTGGCTGAAGAAAACGAATTAGTTTTTGGCCAAATGACCGATTTTGACGTGATGGGTGCTTCTGCAGAAACAGGGGCATTTTTGGCGCCTATGCTCATGCGTTGTGCAGATGGTTTCAAAGCAAGTCGAGTACATGAACTAGAAGCTTTTGGCCCAGCCAGCACTTTGATTCCTTATGATAATACAGAAGAGGCTGCGGCCTTGGCCCGAATGGGAAAAGGTTCTTTAGTAGCTTCTATTGTTACTGCAGACGACACAGAAGCTAGAGATTTTGTGATGGAGGCAGCTAGTCATCATGGTCGAATTTTGATTCTCAACCGCGATTCCGCTAAAGAAAGTACTGGACATGGTTCGCCTATGCCTTTATTGAGCCATGGCGGTCCTGGACGAGCAGGTGGTGGAGAAGAAATGGGCGGAATGCGTGGTGTTAAGCATTATTTACAGCGAACCGCCTTGCAGGGAAGTCCAACCACCCTTTCTAATGTGACGCAAACCTATCAGTATGGTGGCCGTTATATTGAGGACCAAGTTCATCCTTTCCGTAAGCATTTTGAAGAATTGCAGGTAGGCGAAACTTGGATCACACATAAACATACCGTTAGCGAGACCGATATTACCAATTTTGCCAATGTGAGCGGCGACAACTTTTATGCGCATATGGATGCCACCTCATTGGAGGGGACCATTTTTGAGCAGCGAGTGGCGCATGGTTATTTTGTCTTGGCCAAGGCCGCTGGTTTATTTGTCGAGCCCAGAAAAGGGCCCGTTTTGCTTAATTATGGTTTAGAAGAATGCCGATTTGTCAAGCCCGTTTATCCAGGAATGACGATTGGTGTACGTTTGACGGTCAAGGAAAAAGTGGCCCAAGAAAAGCGGGAGCCAGAAGATATTGCCAAGGGAATTGTCAAGTTTTTGGTAGATGTCTATGATGAAACTGGCGAAAGTGTGGCCATTGCCACTATTTTGACTATGGTCAAGATGTTGGACCAAAATGGAATTGACTAAATTTGGCGTAGAGGCGGGCCGAAGGCCCGCCTGGCCTAGCGATGCGACGGGGTGGCCCAAAGGGCCAGACCAAGTTTTTTGAGCGTAGCGAAAAAAACGAAGGGCCGAGCAGACCTGCGAGCCCCAAAGCGTAGCGCCTGCCGAAGGCAGGAGGCCCCAAAATATTAAAATATAGTATAAAAACGAGATAGCATGGAAGATAAGACGCAGTTAGGAAAAGTAGAATTGACGGTAGAAAAAGGCCTGGCAAAAATTAGTTTTTACCATCCTGCGCATAACTCTTTGCCTGGAAAATTGCTGGCCAAATTGGCCAATACGATCACGGAAGTATCGGCTATGGAGGCTGTGAAAGTGATTGTTTTGCAGAGTGAGGGCAATCGCACATTTTGTGCGGGAGCTAGCTTTGACGAATTGATTTCGATTAAGGATTTGGAGACGGGAAAGGCCTTTTTCATGGGTTTTGCTAATGTCATCAATGCTTGTCGCAAATCTTCAAAATTGATTATTGGTCGAGTACAGGGTAAAGCTGTAGGTGGTGGAGTTGGTTTGGCTTCGGCCTGTGATTATTGTTTTGCCACCCAATACGCCTCCGTAAAATTGAGCGAATTGGCTATTGGTATTGGTCCTTTTGTAGTAGGACCAGCGGTAGAGCGCAAAGTCGGTTTATCGGCCTTTTCGCAAATGGCCATCAATGCCACGCAGTGGTATTCAGCAGAATGGGCCAGAGAAAAAGGACTTTTTACAGAAGTATTTGAGAGCGCAGAATTGATGGATGAGGCCATCTTAAAATTGAGCTTCAACTTGTCAAATTCTAGCCCTGAGGCCATGCAAGAGCTCAAAGGAATTTGCTGGAAAGGCACCGAAAACTGGGATGAACTTTTGGCAGAACGAGCGGCCATTAGTGGGCGTTTGGTCCTTTCTGATTTTACGGTAAATGCCATCAATGACTTTAAGGCCAAGGTCTAAGCAAAAGCGAAAAACATGTTTTACGAGTTTAGAGGATACCGCCCTGTGGTGCATGAAACGGCTTTTGTACACCCTCAGGCCAATGTAACGGGCAATGTGTTCATTGGGGCGCATTGTTATATTGGGCCAGGGGCTGTTTTGCGTGGAGATTGGGGCGAAATTCGCTTAGAAGAAGGCTGCAATATTCAGGAAAACTGTGTGGTCCATATGTTTCCAGGCCGCTCGGCTTACTTTGGAGCTGGGGCGCATGTGGGACATGGAGCCATTATTCATGGGGCGCATTTGGAAGAGAATACCATGGTTGGTATGAATGCCGTTTTGATGGATGATGTTCGTCTAGGGGCCCATAGTATTGTGGGCGCTTTGAGTTTCTTAAAAGGCGAAATGCAGATTCCGCCTCGCTCTTTGGTGGTCGGAAATCCGGCCAGAATTGTCAAAGAGCTAAGCGATGAGATGATTGCTTGGAAGCGAAAAGGGACTGGACTTTACCAGCAATTGCCCAAAGATTGCCAAGAGAGTTTGACCCTTTGCGAGCCTTTACGGCAAGCAGAAGAAGGGCGGCCAGGCCGTCAAGCTTTTGCCGAATTTGAAAGCCTGAAGCGAACAAAGCGGAAATAAATGAAAAAGCCCCTGCAATTGTAGGGGCTTTTTTATTTATTTTTTTAGGAGATCAATAATAAACAATATTCTAGTTTTGTGCTCAGGGGGGAATTTACTAAATAGGTCCAAACCTATTAGGTCTGAGACCCAAGCAATATTGTCAAAAGATTTGTTTACTTGATTTAAAGACAGAATGCCCTTCTCAAAAATAATCGGTTCATTATGAGCAATTCTATTCCTAAATAGGCGAAGTTGGTTGAGTACTTGACTGATTTTTTTAATTTTTTCTCGTTTTGAGAAAATTCGGTTTAGATAAATTTTATTTTTTGCTAACATTTTAGTGGCTGGGGGACTAAAAAGCATTGCCCAGAAATAAAAGTTACTATTAGATACATACCTATCTTGAGAAGGTCTATATCCATTTTTGGTAACATTTTTATCAGTAGAGCGTTTGAGATTTTTAATCTGATCCCTAATCTTACGAAGATCTTCTTTGGCATTATCTCCATATCTATCATTACTAATTTCCTCTATAATAAGTGTGTTAAGCAAATCAATCCAAGTACTGTTTATGGGAGATTTTTGAGAAATATGTGCAGAAATTATATTTCTAATTGAAATTTCAACCCAAGAAATTAAGGGGAAAAATAGACTAGCTAATTCTAAATTTAATTGATAGAGAACTATCGCATCTAATTTCTTATGATGAGCTACCTTTTGATATACTTGTAATCGTTTTGGGGATAAGAGGAGTAAAAGCTTTTCTTCTTCCATTGTGTCGATTATTGTTTTTAGCTGCTAAATAACAAGAGCGTTAAATTGCAGCAAAATTACCTATAAAATTTGAACTTACCGTGTAATAAATGTATTATTGCCATTGATAAGCTATGCTTCCTCCTCTCTAACAGATTAGTCTGTTATGATGAAAGTTAGTACAAGAGTTAGTAATTAGACTATTTATTAGTCTTCGTTAAGCTATGCTTCCTCCTCTCTAGCAGATCCATCTGCTATGATGAAAGTTAGTAAAAGATTTCAGTTTTTAACTGAATAGACTCACTGTTAGCCAGCGCATATGCGCTGGCTTTTTTATGGCTAAAATTTATTAGTCCTTCAACTTTTTCCTTTTAATAAAAAGAAGTAGAAAAGCCATTAAAGCTGCTTTTATAGGAGGGGAGCTAGCTGTATAATTTGGGGCCCGCGGCCAGCAAAGCTAGCCGCCGCTATGCTGCGCGGCCCTGCAGCCGCCTGTGGCGGCTTTGGTCTGGCCCTTTGGGCCACCGCTGCGCAGCGCTGGGCCGCTCATCTTTACTAGCAGCTTTTTGTCCAATCGCTTCGGCCTTAAAACTAAGTAGTTGATTTATAGTGACTAGCAGTAATAAAGAATTCTTTAATTAACGAAATAAAGATTTAAATAAATAACGAAATCTTTATTGCCGCCATAGACCAATTTTGCAGCTAGAGGCGGCTAGCTGTGGGGGGCCACCCACAGTATCGGCCTAGCGATGTGCAGCAGTGGCGCGAAGCGCCAGACCCAGCCGCCTTTGGCGGCGCAGGGCCGAGCGAACAGCGAGCTGCGACAACAAGCCCTTTAGGGCGCAGTTCGACGACCAACGGGAGTAAACGTAGCGCCCGCCCTAGGCGGGAGGCTCCAAAACAAAAAAGCCCTTCCTAAAAAAGGAAGAGCTTTATAAAGTGAGCATTTTGCTTGTCCTTAATTAGGGAGTGGCTACGGCCAAGGAGGGAAAAATATCGGCTAAAATGGGACGCAAACCACTGAGGAAAAACTCGACGGCAATCACCATCACGATGAGGCCCATTAGGCGGAGCATAATTTTGTTGCCCGTTTCGCCCAGCCATTTTGAGATCGTTGAAGAGGCATATAAAATGGCATAAGTGAGGGCTAGAATAAGGGCCATGCTGCCAATGAGAATAAATTTTTGAGCAATATTATCGGCATCCTGCATCAGGATGATCGAGTTGGTGATTGCGCCAGGCCCACAAATAAGTGGAATGGCCAAGGGCGTAATAGAGATATCAGTAACATAAGATTTTACCTCTTCTTCACGAACCTTAATACGGCCCAATCGAGCTTGTAACATATCGGAGCCCATTTGGAAAAAGATGATTCCACCCACAATGCGAAAGGCATTGGCAGATATGCCAAAGAAGGAAAACAGAAGTTGTCCAGAAAGGGCAAAAGCCAACATAGTTAGGAAGGCAGCAATAACAGCTTTTTTTGCAGTAGTTCGCTGTTGTTGTTTTGTCAATTCGCTCGTCATGGTCATAAAGACAGGCATGGTGCTTAGTGGATTGACAATAGAAAAGTAAGACGTAAACGCCAAGAGGCCAAAAGCCAAGTTTTCGCTCATTGTAGTTGTTTTTATTGCGAAGGAGTTGGATCTATTTTGCGAGGCAAATCTAGAGCAGAAAGCTATTTTTTTAGCGTTTTTTACTAGAAAAAATCTATTTTTAGAAAATTGAACTGCTAAACTGGTTTTTAGTAGAAAAAATTTTCTTTTGCCTGTCAAAAAAGGCCCTGCCAAAGTAATTTTCCCCTTATTTAAACAAAACATTAAGCCGCATGAAACTAGACCCTACTGATTTGAAGATTTTGCAACTTTTGCAAGCCGATGCCAAGTTAAGCATCAAGGAAATCTCGGCTGATTTGGGCCTGAGCAGCACGCCCGTATATGAGCGCATCAAGCGCTTAGAAAAACGAGGATATATTAAAGGCTATGTGGCCTTGGTTAATCGAAAAAAAGTAGAAATGGGCCTAATGGCCTTTCTATCGGTTTCGCTTAAAGAGCATTCGCAAATGGCTCTCTTAAAATTTGAGCAAGAGGTTATCAAATTCCCTAAAGTAATGGAATGCTATCATATAGCTGGGCAATACGACTTTATTCTCAAGATTGTAGTACGGGATATGCAAGATTATCATGACTTTACCTTCAATCGCTTAGCAGCCATGGATAATATTGGGCATGTGCAGACCGATTTTGTCATGAATGACATCAAATACTCTACTGAAATCCCTTTAGATTAAAACAATATGTTTTAAAAAGGCTGATAAATTTTTCAAGCAGCAATAAATTGCTGTAAATTAGACTGTAAAGCGCTTTTAGCTTCTTTTTAGAGCAGCAAACAGCAGAGCAGCAGTGGCAAAAAGTTGGAATTTCTTGCAGAATTGAAACAAATTGTTTTAATTTTGTGTAGGAAATGGCAACTCATCTTGCTCACCAATCAAAACAATCGCTATGCTTGAAAAAAATCTCAGCCTTTTGCGCCACAATATTGCTGTGGTCTGGAAAAACCCAAAAAGCTTGCTCATTTATCCACGACAAATGAGCAGAAAAGCCAAATTTCAATGGATCGTTTTAGGAAGTTTGGCCTTTTTACTTTCTCAAAGAGAATTGTCTTTTCAATTATCTTTATCCGTACCCGAAGTTTTAGAAACGAGACAAGCCGAATTTCCTCCAACTTCAGCTCGTCCACAACTTGCTGCTATACAAACTGTTGCAGCTCCTTGGTGGGAGCAGGTTAAAATAAAATCTAAAGACATTAGAGATAAACTCAATTTGGCCAATGCCGCAACTGCTGTAGGTGCTGCTTTGAGTAGAGAACAACAAGCCGAAGCTGCCAAATATTCTAATTTGGGTTTTGTGCTCAATCCAACTTTACCCAAACGCTTGGGCGTATCGGCTGAAGTGGTTGCTTTTAAGACAAAAAAGTGTACAGATTATGTAGATAAATACGCCAAAATTGCTGTAGAAGAAATGGAGCTTTACGGTATACCCGCAAGTATTACTTTAGCGCAAGGTTTATTGGAAAGCAATGCTGGCGATAGTCGATTGGCCAAAAATGAAAACAATCATTTTGGCATTAAATGCAAGAAAAAATGTCTGGGCTGCCGATGTGCTAACTATACCGACGACGATAAATATGATATGTTCCGAATTTTTGAATCGCCCTGGTATAGCTTTAGAGAACATAGCAAATTGCTACAAGGTAAACGTTATAAGCACTTGCTAAAACTAGAAATTACAGATTATAAAAACTGGGCTCGTGGCTTGCAATCTGCTGGCTATGCGACCAATCCAAAATATGGCGTCACCCTTATTGAAATTATAGAAAAACTGAACCTACAACGTTTTGACAAGGCTGCAAATTAGAGCTGCTGATTGTTAATTTTTCAAGCCGAAGGGCCCTAGATTTTTCTAGGGCCCTTTTTTTTTGTTGATTTTCAGCTGTTTAACTCAATAAAGAAATCTTTAATTAAAGATTTAACGAAATAAAGAATTAACGGAATCTTTATTTTTTTGATCCATCTTTTTTGCGCCAGCCCTTTTGTTTGAGCCATCGATTGAGGTTAGAGGGGGTTGTTTTATAGCGGTCGGCAATATAACGTTGGCTACTCCCCTGGGCCAAAAGTGCTTGAATTTCGGGCCAAAAAGGGTCGAGTTTAGAGCGGCCAGGTCCTTTGGGGCGGCCCAAAGGCAGGCCCTTGGCTTTGCGTGCGGCTAGGGCTTCTTTGGTTCGCTGAGCAATCAGGTCGCGCTCAATTTCGGCGGCCATAGAAAAGACTAGGGCCATAATTTTACTCTGCAAACTTTCGTCGAGTTGCCAGCCCCCCTTAACCGCATAAATCCGAATTCCTTTTTTGAGGGCCAATTGCAAAACCTCCATAATTTCCAACATCGAGCGGCCAATCCGAGAGAGCTCATTGACGATGATCGTATCGCCTTGCTCCAATTCTTCAATAATTTGGCCCAGCCATCGCTCTCGCCAATTTTTTCGGCCCGATACTTTTTCGGCAATAAAAAAGACCTTGCCCAAATTTTTATCATTGGCCAAAAAGAGAATCTCGGCCTTATTTTTCTCTAAATTTTGTTCTTTTGTAGACACTCGAAGGTAAGCTAAAGCCTTTGCGCCTTTTTGCTGCTTGAATTTTTGCCAAACGGCCTGATTTTCTGCCATAATGCTGCTTTTGCTCCAAAATTCGCTAAAAACCATTAAAGCCCTAGTTTTTAGACAACTTTTATTGCTAATTTATCCATGAATTATTTTATAATTTTTAGTATAAAATAATGGAGGGTTTTTAATGAATTTTTTAAGATTTGGGGCCTGCGGCCAGCAAAGCTGGCCGCCGCTATGCTACCTGGCTCGCTGTTCGCTCGGCCTTGCAGCCACCTGTGGCGGCTTTGGTCTGGCCTACGGCCACCAGTTCGCAGCGCTGGGCCGCTCATCTTTTGTACAAACTTTTGCATTATTTGCTTTGGCCTAAAAACTAAATAGCTGATTTATAGCGTCTAGCAGTAATAAAGAAATCTTTAATTAAAGATTTAACGGAATCTTTATTAGCCCATTTTGCGACTAGAGGCGGCGAAGCCGCCTGGCTGAGGGATGGTAGGGGGTGGCCGAAGGCCAGACCAAGCTTTTGAGCGTAGCGAAAAAGCGCAGGGCCGAGCAGACCTGCGAGCCCCCGCACAGCCCGACCCGCCCGCAGGGCGGGGCAGCCCCAAAACATCAAAAAACTATGAAAATAAATCTTTTTGCCCTCAGTATATTGCTTCTTTTTGGGGCCTGTAGAGGACCAAAACCTCAGCAGCAAAAGGAAGTTGCGGCTTTTGCCCTAGCCAAATTGGATTCGGGCCGCATAGATTGCTTTACCCCTCATTTTGACTCGCTCAAGCAGCGCTGGACCTTCTGCGAAGGCTCAGCTTTGGCCTATTGGGCCGATAATTTTTATTTGGTTTCGGATAAGTCCTTGCCGCCAAATTTGGGTAGCCCTTTGCTCAAAATGAAAGATCAATTAGGTGGAAAAGCCCAGTATTTCCCCGCCAATTATTTGGCCGAAGTCGAAAAACTGGAAGCCCTGGCCACTGGGCCAAAAGGACTTTGGGCCATGACAGCATTTGATCGTTTGAAAGATGATGATTGGGCGGGATACAACCAACTTTGGTTTTGGAAAAATGGCGAAAAACAGCCCTTTTTAGTGGGGGCAGAAATGCAAGAAGGTTCTGGACAAAAGGGGAGTTTGGCCCTGCAAAAAGCCATTAGAGAGCATTTGGGTCAGCCTTATTTTAAGCTAGAAGGCTTGGCAGAAGGGCCAGATCAACAGCTGTTTTTGGGCCTGCGGGCCTTGGGCAAAAGCTATAAAGAATATGATTATCAGCTGCGCATTTTATGTTTGAAATACAACTATAATGCAGCAGGAATGCCTGTTTTGGACCTCAATATCGAGGAGCTAGCGCTTGGCTTGCCTAATTGGGCCAAAGACTTGCCTTTGGGGCTTTCTTCTTTAGAATATCGAGCAGAAGAACAAACCTTTTATCTAGTGACGAGCATGGAAATCGAGGGCCACGCTTTTAGCAGCTATGTTTGGCGTTTTCCTTACCAAAAAGGGCAAAAAAAGGCGGATTTAGCGGTTTTGCAAGGGATCAAAAAACAGCCTTTTAAGATTCCACATAAGGCAGAAGGCCTTTGTTTTGGACCAAAAGGCGAACTTTACCTCCTTTTTGATGATGATCGGGAGTTACTCTGGGGGCGACAGCCGCATCAGTTAGATTATTATCGCTTGCGCTTAGATAAATAGTTGGGGCTTAGTTGCCTAAGCGTTTGGGATCCTCCATTTTGGGCAAGGATCTAGAGGTCAAAAGAGATTGCATTTGTTTGATAGCCGCTTGATTGAGAATATCGGCTCGTTCATCTTGGCTCAATTGCATCCGAATCAATTCCGCATTGACAGCTTCTAAGTTGGCGAGGACCAATAGCTGCTCAGTGCTTGCATAATCTCTAATATTACCTTTTAAATTGGGGTTTTGTTGTCGCCAAAACTTAGCCGTTAGGCCAAAAACGGCCACATTTAGAATATCGGCTTCCCCAGCATAGATAAATCCTTGTCCACTTACTCGAGGCGGAATCAACTCTTCTTTGATGGCATCAGTATGCACCGTATAATTGACTTTGGTCAGCATACGCTTGAGGTTCCAGCCTAAGGCCTCTTGTTTTTGGGCCTCATCAAGCTGTTTGAGGCGCTGAAATTCCTTGAAAACGTAGAGTTTAAAGGTAGGGCTGAGGTAAGAGAGAAACTCAAAAGCAATATCCTGATGTGCATAGGTCCCACCATAACGTCCTTTTTTGGAGCGGATGCCAAGCGCCCCCGTTTTCTCGATCCATTCGGTCAAACTTAGTGTAAAGGTTGGATCACCAGTCTGATTTTTAATGTTCTCAAATTCGAGTACATTAAAATTGGGATTGTGTAGACTTTCCCAAGCGCCCAAAAAGCTAATGCTGCTTCTATTACGTAACCAGTTGAGGATCAACTGCCCCGTTTTAGGGTTGAATTTGCGCGCAATATCAGTTAGTGAGATAAAATCTTCTTGTTGCTCACTGTATAATCGAATTTCAGTGCCCTGGACTTTAATTATTCCCTGTTTTTTCGCCATCTCTATAAAACTAAAAAGCAGTATGGGCAACTCCCATACTGCTTGCATAATAAGTATTTTCTTCCACTTTTTGCTTGTTTTACAAGCGCTTCAAATAGGCTTCCCAACCTACTTTTCGGTATTCGGCGGCCTTTTGGGCGGGCTGCTCATCTTGGTAAATTCCTCGGCCCACAATCATCAAATCAATACCTCTTTTTTCAAAGGCTTCTGTGGGGTGATTGTATTGCTGGCCCAAATTATCGCTGCCACCGCCTAGCTTAATACCTGGAGTAAACATCAAAAGTCCCGCATCTCTTGGCCGTTTATTTTGGCTGACCACCCCTACAACCACTTCTTGCTGATCTTGGGCAATGGCCAAGGCTTTTTTCATGTACTCTCTGCTGGTTAAAGTATCTACGGTCGACATTTGAGCGACTACAATCAAACCCACATTTTTCTGCAGCGCAATTTGCTTCAAGGCTTCTACGCTAGAGGCACCAGCCACCACATGCACGGTAATCAGATCGGCCCAATCGGCAATACAGTAAGGGGCAGCCTTAAATTGTTGTTGAACAATATGCCCAATATCGGCAAATTTGCGGTCCTCAAACAAGAGAAAGTTATGGCGTTTTGCCAAAGCTTGAAGTTCTATAACCAGCTCTTGGTCAAAGTCTTCAATGCTATCCATATGCGTTTTTAAAACGGCAATATATGGTCCAACTTCTTGGGCCAATTGCAGCAATTTGGCTTTGGTCCCCACATCCGCAGAGCAACAAAGGTTGGTTTGCTTTTGCTCCATGATGTCGATCAGGCGCTTGGTGACTCCGTTTTGCGTATTCACTTTGATGGTCGAGTAGTTGAGGCGGGGAACGGCCTTGCGTTGTAAGCGCAATTGCTCATAACCAATCTGGTTATTTTGTACAAAGGCCAAAGTTAGATTATACATCTGCTCATCAATGCGATCATAGCGATACAAAATGTCCAAAATCTCAGCAATGGTATAAACCGATAAGGCCTGATATCCTTGTTTTTCTAAGGTTGATACCCCTCCTTGCATGCGGTCCACAATCGAAATGACATAATCCACTTCCAAGCCTTCGGCCTCAATGACTTCCAAGGTCTCAATCATCGAGATGCCACTACTGATGACGTCATCAATAACAACAGCTTTTTGGCCCTCTTCAAAAACGCCTTCCACCATTTTTTTGGTCCCATGTTTTTTCACTTCCTTGCGCTTGACGATCATTGGTTTGTTATGCATCATCGACAAGGCCGAGCTGAGCGAAAGGGCCGCATAAGGCACCCCACACAAATGGTCAAATTCCAAATCTTTGATCAATTCCCAAAGTTGCTCGCTAATTTCCTTAAGCAATTGGGGGTAGGCCACCAGCCGTCTAAAATCCAAATAAAAAGGCGAGGACAAGCCGCTCTTTAGCGTAAACTGCCCAAATTGCAATACGCCCAATTCTTCCAATTTCAGTAAAAGCGCTTCTTTCTTTTGCATAGTTTTATTAGTTGTGATGATGTTGTTTTAATATTTTTTTGGGGCCTCCTGCCTGCGGCAGGCGCTACGCTTTGGGGCTCGCAGGTCTGCTCGGCCCTGCGTCGCCTTCGGCTCCTTGGTCTGGCCCTTCGGGCCACCCCGCCGCATCGCTAGGCCAAATAAAAGGCTTATGCAAGCATTAAAGATTCCGTTATTTCTTTAAATCTTTAATTCTTTATTTAACGGAATCTTTATTCTGTTAATTGGTCCAATTTATTGGATCTAGAGGCGGCTTTGCCGCCTGGCTGAGGGATGGACAGCAGTGGCCGAAGGCCAGACCCAGCCGCCACTGGCGGCGCAGGGCCGAGCGAACAGCGAGCTGCGATACAGCCCGACCCGCCCGCAGGGCGGGGCAGCCCCAAACCCTAAAAAAAAAGACCTTCCAGCCAACAGGCAGAATGTCTTTAAATAGGAGCAGCAGTCTTCAATTTCCCTCGAAAATCTTCTATTGATTGATAGCCCTTGGCTTGCATAATGGCCGTTAATTCGGCGCTGATTTGCGCAAAACAACTTGGACCAGTTTTCATCAGATGCGTGCCAATTTGTACGGCCTTGGCCCCACATAAAATATGCTCAAAGGCATCTTGGCCGGATTTGATGCCACCCACGGCCACCACCGAAATCTCTGGCCGCAAGAGCAAATAAAACTGCCGAACATTGGCCAAGGCGGTGGCTTTGATATAATCGCCACCCAAACCGCCAAAGCCATCTTTGGGCCGAATTAAGGTCTCTTCTTTTTCCCAATCAATGACCAAGCCATTGCCAATGCTGTTGATGCAGCTCACAAAAGATAAGGGAAACTGATTGAGAATTTGGGCCATTTGCTCAAAATGCAGCAGGTCGAAATAGGGCGGTAATTTGACGCCCAAAGGCTTGTTGTTTTGGGCAAAAACAGCCGCTAATACTTTTTCGGTTTGCTCAAAATCGTAGGCCGTTTGGGGTTTGCCTGGCAAATTGGGACAAGACAAATTTAGCTCTATGGCCGCAATATGTTCTTCCTCTTGCATGGCCGCAATCATCTTGAGGTTATCGGCCAAACTCATGCCCGAAACCGAAACGATATAAGGCTTTTGAAAACTGGCCAATTCCTTAGCTGCCGCCAAATAATAAGCATGGCCCTTATTGGGCAACCCCATAGAGTTGATGCTGCCCCAGGGTGTATCTACATAGCGGGGAGCGGGATTTCCTGCTCGGGGCACTAGGGTGGCGCTTTTGGACAAAATCGCTCCCGCCACAGACTGACCAAGGGCTTGCAACTCTTCTAAGCTGCTGCAGGCTGGACCAGAAGCATTGTATATACAGTTGGCTAATTTAATGTTCGCTATTTTTGTTTGTAACATTTCTATCAAAGTACGTTAATGGGTTAGATGATTAAATAACTCAACTAAATATTTAAACTATGAGGATCATGTTTTTATTTGTAGCCTTTTTGGCTGTCAATAGTGTTTTTGCGCAAACTCAACCTAAGACTCCAGCAGAAAAAGATATATCTAAATATAGAATTGCAACTGATGAAGAGCGAGAAGCTCTGGCCAGCAAAGGAATGCAAATCATTATCAAAACAGATGATGGATTGCCCGATGACTGGGAATTTGCAGATGAAGCCACTATCGCTAAACTAGTTGAAGCGGGTTATTGGAAAGAAAATGCGTCTACTACAACTGGTGCTTGGGCAGATGGACAAGCGGGTTCTATGGAATCTGAAGGAGAGTATACGCTTATCCGCCGCAAAAGTGATCCTAAGCAATACGCCATTGTTTGTCAGAAAAATGGTGGTATTTTAGAGATCTGCTGCATTAGAAAATTGTTCTAAACGATATAAAATAAAGGGCTGTATACACAGCCCTTTTCTATTTATTCCCACTCAATTGTTGCTGGTGGTTTAGAGGTAATATCATAAACAATGCGATTCACCTGCTCCACCTCATTGACAATGCGGTTAGAGATTTTGGCTAAAAGGGGAAGTGGTAATCTGGACCAATCCGCCGTCATGCCATCTACACTAGACACCGCTCTAAGGCCCAAAGTATAATGATAGGTTCTTTCATCGCCCATAACACCTACGGTTCGGATACCTGTGAGTACGGCAAAGTATTGCCAAACCTCTTCCTCTAAATCGGCGGCTTCAATTTCGCTTCGGAAGATATAATCAGCCTCTCTCAAAATGGCCAATTTGGGTTCAGTTACTTCTCCAATTACTCGAATGGCCAAACCTGGTCCAGGAAAAGGTTGTCTATTGACCAAATAACTGGGCAAGCCCAATGCTGCCCCAACGGTCCGTACCTCATCCTTAAAAAGCAGGCGAAGTGGCTCAATCAACTCTTTAAAATCGACGACATCGGGAAGGCCGCCCACATTATGGTGAGATTTAATCACGGCGGCATGTCCCGCCCCGCTTTCAATTACATCGGGATAAATCGTTCCTTGGACCAAAAAGTCTACTTCGCCAATTTTCTTGGCCTCATCTTCAAAAACCCGGATAAAGGTCTCGCCAATGCGCTTGCGCTTTTCTTCCGGATCGCTAACGCCAGCCAATTGATTTAAAAAGCGTTCTTTGGCATCTACGCAGATGAGCTGCAAATCGAGCTCTTGACGAAATAGTTGCTCAACCTGCTCCGCCTCATTTTTACGCAGCAAGCCATTGTCTACAAAAATGCAAGTCAGCTGTTTACCTACTGCTTTATGGACCAACATGGCTGCTACCGAAGAATCTACGCCTCCTGACAAGGCACAAAGTACTTTCTTATCGCCAATCTTTGCTCGGATTTCGGCCAAACTGGCCTCAATAAAGTTATCCGTTTGCCAATCGCCTTTTAAACCCGCCACTTCATAGAGGAAGTTCTGTAGCATTTGCTGGCCAAAAGCCGTATGCATGACCTCTGGATGATATTGGAAGCCATAAATTTGCTTTTCTTTTTGGGCAAAAGCCGCCACAGGACAATGATCGGTGCTCGCAATGGCTTCAAAGCCCACTGGCAATTCACTGACTTGATAAGTATGGCTCATCCAGCAATCAGATTGAGCAGGAACCGACTTAAAAATAGCCGTTGGCTGTACTTGCAGCTCTTTTTTACCATATTCTCTAGCCAAGGCTGGCGCTACTTTGCCTCCCGACAAATGGACCAAGAGCTGCGCCCCATAACAAATGCCTAGGATGGGTAAGCCCAAATCTAAAATAGCGGGGTCCATAGAGGGCGCTCCCTCTGCATAAACAACTGCAGGACCACCAGAAAGCACAATGGCTTTAGCGCCTTTGGCCTTGACTTCTTCGGCAGTAATTTGGCCCGAAACGACTTCGGAATAAACCGAGGCCTCTCTTAATCTTCGAGCAATGAGTTGATTGTATTGGGCCCCAAAATCAAGGACCAGAACGACTTCTTTTTGCATAGTTTTATCTTTAAGCGTCTAGGCTATAATTTGGCGCCTCTTTGGTAATTTGAATATCATGTGGATGGCTTTCTTTGAGGCCAGCATTGGTAATCCGGACAAATTGCGCTTTTTCGCTCAATTCGGCCACGGTTGCCGTGCCTGCATAGCCCATTCCTTGGCGAATTCCGCCAACCAATTGAAAAATACTGTCTTCTACATAGCCTTTGTAAGCTACTCGACCTTCTACGCCTTCAGGGACTAGTTTTTTGCTGTTTTTTTGCTCATCTTGGAAATAGCGGTCTTTACTGCCTTGTTCCATGGCTGCGATAGACCCCATACCTCTATAGACTTTGAATTTTCGGCCTTTGAAGAGTTCCATAGCACCAGGACTCTCATCGCAGCCCGCAAAAATGCTCCCCATCATGCAAGCGCTGGCGCCCATGCCCAAGGCCTTGACCAAATCGCCGGAATATTTGATTCCTCCATCGGCAATGATGGGAATATTATGGGCCTTGGCCGCTTGTGCACAGTCGTAAATGGCCGTAATTTGAGGAACGCCCACACCTGCTACAATTCGAGTGGTACAGATAGAACCAGGGCCAATGCCCACTTTAACGGCATCGGCCCCAGCTTGAATCAGGGCCAACGTTCCCTGAGCAGTCGCTACATTTCCCGCAATGATTTGCAAATTGGGATAAGCTTGTTTTAACGCTTTAATCGTGGCTAAAACCTTGGCCGAATGCCCATGCGCTGTGTCTACCGTGACCACATCTACATGCGCTTGGACCAAAGCAGCCGCCCTTTCCATGGTATCTGCCGAGGTGCCCAAAGCGGCCCCCACTAACAAACGACCTTGCTCATCTTTGGCGGCTTGGGGGTAGCGTTCAGCCTTTTCAATATCTTTAATAGTAAT
>Ga0193958_1000061_pt1 | contig 54998 bp, 54 predicted proteins | sample FB_1_MG_FD_140320 | JGI IMG/M metagenome (GOLD analysis project Ga0193958, IMG submission 140320) | Microbial mat bacterial communities from the Broadkill River, Lewes, Delaware, United States - FB_1_MG | ecosystem: Environmental > Aquatic > Freshwater > River > Microbial mats | place: USA... | reverse complement strand
CTCAATCTCATCAAAAGTGAGAAGAGTAGCAAGGTCGGTGTAAAAACTAAGCGAGCTAAAGCGGGTTGGGACAATCAGTTCTTGCTCAAAATCTTGGGAATGATTTAAGCCCGATTGCCCTGGCCAGTCAGGCATTCACTCTATCGGTGCAGATTTTTAGGCTTAGAGATGGCGACAAAGCTAAATTTAGCAGACGATTATTCAGCAGTTAAACCAACACCTGCCGCGTATTCGCAATATAAAAATGTACTTCATGTTCAATCACCTCATCCACCATCTCCTCAGGGCGACGGCCATTGGGGCAAGGCATTCGTGGTGTGGTGCCAAATAAGCGACAAATCAGCGGGCGTTCTCCATACACCGTGCAGCCTTTAGGCCCAAGGTGTACGCAGGTCAGCTCGCCCAATGCCGCTTCATGCTCAGCATCGGTTTTCACTGGCAGGCGCGACATTTCTTCTGAAGAGGTCGTCACCGGCCCGCAGCAATCATGGCACCCTTCTACACATTCAAATGATGGAATGCGTTCGCGCAAGCGCGCGATGGTATCTCTATCTTCGTACATTAATCCCAACCTTGAGTATTCATCGTGGCTTAGAGATCAAGGCAAAAGGAATCGCTAGCGGCCCAAACACAGCCCCCATCACACCCCAAAACGTAGGCTTTGCTCCCCGATATTTCGCGATGTAATGGCAAATCACAACGCACAAAACATTTAACGCGACTAAAGCATAAATGACCATATTGGTTCTCGTTTGGATTAGTTTTTCAAAGTGACTGCGCTTGCAATAAAGCCAAAGGGTTACGCACAGCATCTGTCACACTTACTCTGCTAGCATTGTAGTGTGGCGCGATAGCGAAAATCAAACCGCGCATCACTGCGCAAAGCGCTTGAGCGTTTTCCAGGATTGATTTCGCCATGCATTAAAAAAGGTACAACTACATAATTGCCCTACATTTGCTGGTTAAGCTGCGCATCATCCATTCTTTATAATTACTCTTAACCAACTGGAGTTTTCAATGATAAAAAAAACAACGGCACTATTATTCGGCGCGATGTGTTGCTTCACACTCAACACCGCACATAGCGAAACGGCGCAACCCAAGCTCAATGAGTTTGTATTAAGCAGCACACAAATGGCCAATGGTGGCGACTTACCAACGCTCTACACCTGTGATGGCGAGAGCACGAACCCACCACTAAGCTGGAGTGGCGCACCAACAGGCACCAAGTACTTCGCACTCATTATGGATCACAATGCACCCGATGGCGTTCATTGGTATTGGACTCTGTACAACATCGATGCAGACAAAACACAAATCAAAACGGGCGAAACCCTCGGCCAAATCGGAACTAACAGCGTCAACAAGCAACCCGAATACGCGCCACCGTGCTCTAAAGGCCCCGGCAAGAAAAGCTACACCTACACCGTTTATGCCTTATCCGCGCCCGTTGCCCTAAGTGACAACACCAAGGTCGACAGAGACACTCTACTCGCCGCCATCAAAGATATCACCCTAGGCTCAGCACAAATGAGCGTGAACTATGAGCGCAGCGGTGCAGGCGCAGATCTTGACGGTGGAAAGCCGCCTCGTACCGATGGCAAGCCACCTCGCGATGCCAATGAAGAATCCAGACCAAAACCAGCACCATCCATACAGCCTGACTTAAGCGTCAATATTGACTCCCCTCGCTGCGATGCCATTCGAGGCTCCATAAGCGATGCAGGCTTTAACAAAAGCGTTACCGTCACGTGCAATGAAGAGTATGCCTATGTGGCCTCTTCAACCTACCCAGACCACGAAGTCATGACGGGAATTACCGGCACTAACGAGCAAATCCCAGTGCCTGCAATTGGCTATGCTGCGCCGATTAAACTCGCGCCTAAAAAAGCAAACACGGTAACCACAATCGATGCAGCTGTCGGCGTTGCGGTCAATGGCGTGCCCATCTACGATTACTCATCGCAAGGCGAGTTGGACGTCAGCACTTACGATGCCAAGCACGACACTTTAGTCCTTGGGCAGTTAGATATTTGCGGCGGGCACTCCGGTCGCGGCGATGACTATCACTACCATGTGGCGCCTACCTGCATGATCGATGCCATGAAAAACAAAGGCGACGATGCGATTATTGGTTGGGGATACGATGGCTACCCGCTGTATGGCGATAAAAACCCCGATGGCACTGAAATCGCAACCGGTGCATTGGATGCCTGCAATGGTCAAGCTGATGATCAATTTGGTTACCGCTACCAAACATCCGCCACGCCGCCTTACATTATCCAATGCTTAGTGGGCGAAGTGGACACCAGCAAATTGCCCAGAGTGTCGCCGTTAAGCGGTGATACCCAAAAAATTCGGGCCGACCTGAGACCACCACAAGGCGGCGTTGAAAACTTAAAACACACGGCCTCAGAAGATGGCAGCCGCACCATGACCTACTCCTACCAAGGCGAAGAGTATTTCACCACCTATAGCCCATCTGCCGAAGGCGAAAACTGCTACGACTTCAAACAAAGAACAATTAGTAACGGCGGCAAAATTGAGTCGGGCACCTTCTGCCGAGGCTCACAGCCAACGGAAGAAGCGCAAAGCGCAGAAGCGAGGCCCAAGCCAAATGCAGCGACGAAACTGACACCCAAAGTCGCAACCGGAAAATATGCCCCTGGCACAAAAGATAAGCACAATCTAAAGCTAGAAGCCTGGGCGGATAACTGGTTTGCCGCCTACCTCGGTGAAGATTTGCTGATTGAAGATTCAGTGCCCATTACCACGGAGCGCTCGTTTAACGCTGAAAGCATCACATTTGGAGCAAGCTACCCGATCCAGCTTAATCTCATCATTAAAGACTTTAAGCAAAACGACACTGGCTTGGAATATATCGGCGCAAGCAATCAGCAAATGGGTGATGGCGGCTTTATCTTACAAGTCACCGATACCGACACCAACGCGGTCGTCGCGGTCAGTAACAAAAGCTGGAAATGTGAAGTGCTACACAAAGCACCACTGGATAAAGCCTGTGAGGCATCATCCAACCCAGTAGCAGGCGAAGGCGCTTGTACCTTTAGCTCAAAAGCTGCGCCAAGCAATTGGTTACAAAGCAGCTTTGATGACTCAGCTTGGGCCAATGCGACCGAGCATAGCGCCGCATCCGTAGGGCCAAAAGATGGTTACACTGAAATCAACTGGGATGAAAACGCGCGCATTATCTGGGGTGAGGACTTGGAGCAAGACAACACCTTGATCTGCCGAACCACGATTGAGCAACCGCAGTAATTGCACTAGGCAGGTAAAGATGATGGCTTTATTCAAACGCTTACGCTGGGTTGTTTTAGTGTGCGCCTTAGCAGGCTTCAGTGCCCCGCTAAGCGCACACGTGTTAAACGAAACCACGGCACAGGTCATTTTACGAGATGGTCAAGTTGAAGTCAGAGTAACCACCGGGGTTGATCATTTGGTCTCGGCCTTACAAAATGACCAAGCTTGGCTGCTGGGTGACATTGATGCGGTAATGCCTAGCGACTTAAGCACGAACGAACAGGAGGCATTTATTAAAAGTGCGCTTCAACAGAAAACGCGCTTAACGGTCAACCAGCAAACGATCAACTTTGAACAGGTTAGTCTTACAAAGAACGCATTAACTCACAGCAGCGAAATTGTGTTTCAGGCCAAGCACACATTTCCTGAAGTGACGGCTCTCTCGATTGCGTTTCATAAAATCTTAGGCCCCGTGCATGCAAGCTTTGTGAAACCGCAGTATAAGTTGCTCAGTGCTGGCGAAAGTGCGAACGTTGCCTTTAAATGATGGAAGCAGGCTTACTGAAAAGCAATTTTTGGCAAGCCTGCCCTCTGCTGACTAGCCTGATATCAACACTTAAAACCAGAGAGCCTGTGAAGTTAATCCATAAATTCTTTTTAGCATTTTTCATCACGAATATTAGCCTTGTAGGGATGATGTTCGTGTTTATCTATATGAACTTTGCGACCGAGTTTAATGACTTTGTGGAGCAGGAAGAACAGAAGCACGTCGCCCGCGTTAGACAACAGCTTATTGCGATTTACTCTGAAGTGGGTAGCTGGCAGTCAATCACCGAAAACACTCGCTTATGGCGTGCGATCGTCGAGCCCAATAGAAAGCCAATCAAGCCCAAAGCTGACCAGCAACGTGATAATGCCAATGACGCACCGCCACAAGCCAAACAAAATGACATTACCAACGACTTGGAGCCAAAACCAAAGCAACTCCCCGCTTCGCTGCAATGGATAAACCTGCCCGAGGATCTCCTCAAAACCGGTCAACGCATCAGCCTTTACGATCAAAATAAACAGGTCGTCGTCGGTAAACCCAGCCTAAATGATAACTCCCATATCGGCCCCATTATATTGCAGAACAAGGTGATCGGCTGGATAGGTCTAGTCCCCTCTCGCTTAGTGGAAAACAGCCCAGCCAAGGCTTTTTTAACAGCGCAACTCCATAACTATTTTATGATTACCTTATTGGTTATCTTGCTGGCTTTCATTATGGCGATCGTTTTATCCCGACATTTAATTAAGCCCATCAAGCAAATCGTCGCAGGCACCAGCGAACTTAATAAAGGCAACTTCGCCAGCAGAATAGCCCCGTTGACTAAAGATGAGCTGGGCACCCTCTCCCACAACTTTAACGAGCTGGCTTATACCCTTGAGCAAAACCAACAAATGCGCTTTCAGTGGGTATCCGATACCTCGCACGAATTAAGAACGCCATTGACCGTATTGCGCTCGCATTTATTAGCGGTGCAAGATGGCGTCTTTGTGGCAGATGAAAAGCGTATTGAATTACTGATTAAACAGGTCGATAACCTAAACCATATCGTGGATGACCTTGCTCAACTAGCCCACAGCGACACGGCCAACTTAACCTATCAGGCCGTTAAAATTGACGTGGTCGAGGTATTTAAGCAAACACTGGAAAGCTATACCGCGCGGTTTAACGAGCACGAGCTAACTGTGAATAGCGATGAATTAAGCAGTGCTGGCGACTGCATCGTCAGTGGCGATAAAGACCGGCTCCAGCAGCTATTTGCCAACCTACTCGAAAACACCTGTCGATACACTCACCAAGGTGGACAGGTAAACATCAGCGCACACACGGTTGCGAATAAAGTTGAATTGATTTTACAAGACTCTGCTCCGGGCGTATTACCCGAAGATCAACGACAATTATTTGAGCGTTTTTATCGCGTAGAGAAATCACGTAGCAGAGAACATGGCGGCTCAGGACTTGGTCTGGCGCTGTGCAAACAAATCGTCGAAGCGCACGGCGGCACCATCTCATTACAAAACTCACCATTAGGCGGGCTTGAAGTTAAAATAGTCCTTCCCCTTGCAGGTTAATAATGATGACAACACCTAAAATACTGATTATTGAAGACGAAGAAAGCATTGCTGAAGTACTGATTGCCTACAGCAAACAACAAGGCTACGAGACAGCGCACTTTAATAGCGGCAAAGGCGTAGTCGACTTCGTCAAGCAAAACCCCGTCGACTTAATCCTGCTGGATTTAATGCTGCCGGAAGTGGATGGCATCACAGTGTGTAAGCAAATTCGAAGCTTCTCAGCCGTGCCTATTATTATGCTCACCGCCAAGCGCGAAGAAGTAGACCGCCTGCTGGGTTTAGAGCTGGGTGCCGATGACTACATCTGCAAGCCCTTTAGCCCAAAAGAAGTTATTGCCCGAATTAAAGCCGTACTCAGAAGGACTAGCCAGTCTCCAGCCACAATCATTAGTCAGACCGGTTTCGAGCTGCAAAAAGAGAACTATGTCGCCTTATTTAATGGCAAAGATATTGGCTTTACTGCAGTCGAGTTCAAAATATTTATGCTGTTTATGGATCACGCTGGTCGTGTGTTTACCCGCGAAGATATTATCAATCAGGTATACAACGAAACGGTTGATATGTCGGACCGCAATATCGACACGCACATCAAAAACATTCGCAAAAAAATCAATGAGATTGAAGCGGGGGTAAACCCAATTGCTGCGGTGTATGGGGTTGGTTATAAGTGGAGTTACCCATAAGGCGTAGGCACTCATTAGCGTGTGACGTCAAACTGGTAGCAGACTATAAATGGAGCTACCTATAAATAGGCACTCCACTTAAACGTACTACTGGATAACTTCCAGTGTCACCGGAAGAATCCCTGAGGCAGTATCGCCAATGCGGCTAAAAGCAGACTTCGATAAATCAATAATTCGCCCCTTCACAAATGGCCCGCGGTCATTGATTTTCACCACAACGGTTTTGTTATTCTTGGTATTAGTCACTTTAACCCGAGTACCAAATGGTAGCGTTTTATGCGCCGCAGTACGCTTGCCATGATCATAGCGCTCGCCACTCGCCGTCTTGCGTGACTGGTAGCGATCGGCATAGAACGACGCTTGGCCACGCTCAAGGTTTACAGTGCGCCTTGCAGAGTCTGCATGCTCGCACACCCTGCCAGTAAAACCGGCGCAATCGCTAACATCATATAGCTTATTTTATTTTTCATTAGTGCATCCCCTAGTTCGAGTGCGTCATTATATTCAAAATCTTTAAACTGTTTCCTGAATGGCCCTGTTTATCTACGAAGATAGGTGTAATAAATTACATGCCTCACTCGGGTAGCAGCATTTACCCATGAATAAACCAGGAATCAAACCGATCATGTCACTTAATCAATTACAGCTCGCACGCGCTTTAGACCTACCTTCACGGGATGCAATGCTTAGCCGTGATCCGTCAGTGCAACAGTTTTGGGATAGCAATAGCAACTTACTCAGCGATGCATGGAAAGAATGGGAAGAAAGCCAGAAAGACAGCCTCCCTCCTCTGGACAGTTCATTGCTAGATAAGAACCTGCGCAATGCCGTGATGCAAGCGTGGGAAGATCCCAGCAAAGAATTGGCGATTAAGGATTTGTTGCAAGAAGTTGCGCCTGATGTTTTCCAGTTCCAATTCTTTGATCCGGAGCGACTTGCTGATTTACGTGGTTATTTGGAAGGCGTTTGGAATGCACAAATTCCACTGCGTCCGCCGTATGGAATCGTGTTGAACCGTCGTGGCGCGATGCTTGATCGTCGCTCAGAAGGCTACCTTGCTGCCCCAAGTTTCCAAGCGTTTTACCAAGAGATAGTGGACCTATATATGCGCCCGATCTCACGACTGCTGTTTCCGGAAATAATGGGATACGACTCACAGGCATTTGGCTTTTCGATCTATTACGAACCAAATACCGATAACTCGATTCGCCCGCATACCGATGCGTCGTCAGTGACACTGAACATCAATCTAAACCTGCCAGGCGAAGAGTTTACGGGGTCTGCTGTCGATTTTTACGACCAGACAATGGGACGTAAGATCGCGCTAAACTTTAAACCCGGCACCGCCATGCTACACCGTGGCAACATTGCACATGCTGCTCAGCCAATCACCAGTGGCGAGCGTACTAACTTTGTACTGTGGTTGTTTGGCGACCGTGGGCAACTACCAATGCAAGGCGCTCCGCGTGTTGCAGTCGATGCCAGTAAGCGTTGGGTTGAGTCAACAGTGGCGCAAGATAACTACGCACCGTTTTAAGATAGCTGTTTGTAACAAGAGCTGGCCTCATATCGCCAGCTCTTGGCTTCATTGCGAAGCACTAATCCTTATAGGTATGACGAACAATCTTCTTGCCGACATTCACCGTCTTATCAAATTGCTTTTTAAATGACACGCCCCGCTTCATCGCCTCTACTCGCTGCCGGTTTCTCTGCACATTATTCGCCTCAACAATGCCATCAACCAAAGTTTGCTTAAGCGCCTCAACACCAAAATGCGCTTTAGTGGTTGAGATCGATAACGGCAGAGCAATATCCGAATGCATCAGTTCCTGATTATAAGCAACCGCCTGAACGATGATCTTCGCTTTTGCGCTAGCTGGGTTCTCCAGATCATACGGCGGCTCCCACTCGGCGATTGGTTTTAATTTATCAACCTGATTCACCACTGCAATTACCATCGGCTTTTTATAAGAGATATTTTTAGGATCAGCATAAAACAAAGCCAGCTTGTCATTGAGTTGCTTATCCAGATCACGCGCCGACTGATTCGCTTTGAGCACCCACAAGATCAAATCCGCCTGCGTCATCTCTTTGAGCGTCTGCTTTTCAGTACTGGTGTCCCCGTCCAAACCCTGTAAATCAACCACCCTCACGTCAATATCATTAACGATGGCGTCATAAACCATTGAGCCCTGTGTCGAGGGTAATACATCAACCTCTGCGGCCAGCTCATCTTTTAGCAGGTTCACAATCGACGACTTTCCAGCGCCGGTTTGCCCTACGGTAACAATACGGATTGGCTCTAGCGCTGGCGCAAAATGCTCCTCATCCACCCCAGAGGCATTCGAGATTTGGAGATCCGCATCCTCTAAACTGAATCGCCCACTGTATAAATCAATCGCCACCGCCGCGACCTCATCCAACAAGGCTTCTTTCGCCATCAGTTGCATGTCATCCACAAAACCTCTGGTCATTGAAGCGGTGGCTTGCTCTTTAGTAAGGTCGGACACGACTTTCAAGGGGTTGTAGTAGAGGTTTTTTGCATGATTGGCCCAGATAGCTGCGGTCACCACTTTTTGACCCACTGCGCCGTATTTCTCGTAAGCCTTATAGCCTGCTTTAATGTGAGAAATTTTAATGTACTCAATGCCGGGGATATTTTCTTTCACCACTAACTTGTAGCGACGGCTTACCTCTTCAAAGAGTTTTAAGCCTTCGGGGATTGAAAACCCTAAGGTCTTTTTACCGAATTGTTGCGCGACCAGCTCTAAAATCTCAAAACCCGCTTGATGCAGGTTAGCCCACTCAATGCCCGCTTTCAGTTGCTCTCGCGTATAAGCCCTTGAGGTATTCCAAATGACTAATTCCGCTTGGGACCAATCACTGGAGGTTTTCACCAGACCATCTTTGATCTGAGTCAGTACTTCCTGATGAATCTCCGCCTCTTCTTGCTTGGCCATTCGGCTGATAAAAAACAAGGGGACCGTGACCAACAAAGTACTGATCGTAGTCGCGATCGACAGCATCAATAGGTAGTCGTATTTAATCGCTAAAACGATACCAAAACCCATAATGGTCAGCACCGGAAGCAGCGCTGATATCATAAAGATCAACCAACGGCTGCCTGATAAATCCGATAACAGACGGTATAAGCCTTTAATTTTCTTCATAACCCGACGCCGCCTTGCCTTTTTTAAGAGCATCTTCATATAAGTCCTGTATCGTCTCTGGTGAGACTTCCACGCCTTTACTCTTGTGATAGAAGTAATAGCACGCCGCCCGACCGAGGCCATAGGTCGTTCCAAAACTCATTGCGGCGGCAGTCACTGCACCCACCGTTTGCCCATATACAGGGACAAACTTGATCAACTGCCTAACCCCTAATTTCACCCCGTATTGCACGGCAAAGCTACTACCCAGTGTGCCAATGAGTTCGTTGAAGGTGCGCTTATTCCACTCAACGCCGTATTGATTAGCCAAGCTGTGCAGCAATTTCGCTTGAATGGCAGGCACGGACACTAGGCCTACGGCGGGAATCAAATCACTAGCCGCTGCAGTCCCCGCATACCAAAGCACTTCTTTTTTGACCAGATCGAAATTCGCTTCTTCAATGGTTGAATGGCCTTTAACATCGGCGATGATTCCGACCACAGGCAGCATTTCCTCCAGCGCCTCCACCAGCGTATCGTAGTGGTAAACCGAGCCATCCTCAGTTTCAAAATCAACAGCAACTGATTTAAAATCATCACCCCAAACTGCTTCCACTTGTTGTGTATTAAAAGCAACTTGGCGCTCGCGATCTTTCTCATCCGACAGCAGCACGGCACTGTGGATCAGTAATAAGTGCTTAATCTTCTTTTTCTGTTTAATCTTTTTAAGCGCGCTCAGCACGGCAGACTGCTCTGGTTCATCCGCTTTCATGACTACTACTAGCGCATGGCCTAATTGACCAATTTCTTCTAAATCAGCCTCGGGGTCATAGTCCGCCTCGCCCAGCCCTCGGGTATCTAAAAAACGCACCAGCGGCTTATCTTCAGGAAAGTCATAAGCCTGCGCGGTCTTGGTACAAGGCGCAAAGCCATTCCCTACCTCAACCGATGAAAGCCCGGTGATGGCTTGAATAAAGGTCGACTTACCGGCACCGGTTTTGCCCACCAGCCATAAGGTCGGCAAATTGTCTCGCTGAAACTGGTGCGCGTGAATCAGGTCAGGATTCTTACCGGGATTGATGGAGTCTTTTATTTGATCGAACATCAATAATTCCAATTATTTTTAAAGTGCTAATGTCATCCTAAGTGCTAAGTCATTGCTCAGTCAACGCTTTGCGTGGTGTCAACCGCGCCTCAGAATACCTATGCCCCGCCTTCAGGTATCACGTTGCAGGTGGTCACTGGTCGTACACTAATTATTTTTTGTACCTGCTATGCTACCCACTTAATTAAATCATAAAATAACGGATGTGATGATGAATGGATTCAGAGCACGCGTATCCGGGGCTGTATTAACCAGCATCGTATTGCTGACCTCGGGAATGGTCGCGGCTAATGCTGCCGGACTGCGCCAACAACTAATTAAATACTCCAATACTGACTACAGTGGCGAGTACACCTTTCGCCATTGCAAAGCGATTACCAAACAACCCTTTGACCTGAAAGCCAGCAAGCGCAAAGTGCTGATCATCGGCGATAGTCAAGCCTGTGATTTTTATAATGGTGCGGTTGAAACGGGAAACCTCAAAAACTACCAAGTCAGCTTGCGCTACATCCCCTATAGCTGCCAGCCAACCTTTGATCACAATGTGATCGCCCCGAAAGACCGCCCGCTGTGTGCACAGGAAGCACGCGTCGATAACCTGAGATTGGCCGCTGAACAGATCAAAAATGCCGACGTCGTCATTTTCGCCGCACGTTGGAAGCAAAAAGCAGCCCGCGCATTGCCGCATACTTTGAAGTATTTGAAGCTACGCCCAAACCAACGGGTGATTGTTTTGGGCAATAAAAACTTCGGTAAAATTAGCATCCGCAATTACTTACGCATGTCGCCGGACAAGCTGCTGGAGCTAAGTAACGATGTGCCGCGCCACATTCGTCGCGTTAATGCGATTTTAAAAGAAGGACTCACCGGCACGCGTGCACGCTTTATCGATCAGCAAAAAGTCTTGTGCGATGGTTCCGATAAGCATTGTGAAGTCTTTACCAACAACCACGAATTGATCTCCTACGACGGTTGGCACTTAACCGAACCCGGCGCGCGTTATGCCGGTACTTTGTTGTTTAGAGAGACGATGCTGAGGGAGTTAAGATAAGTTATCTGGTAATGAGACGGCCTGCGTGTAAAATACAGCAAAAAATAAGCCATAGAGGCACCCATGCCATCTTTAAAAGAAACTGCTCAGCATATCAAGCACTCCGCACAACAAGCCTCCGCAGGCTTAGTGGGCCGTGAAACCTTAGTCGATCTCATTCTCCTTTCTTGTGTTGCAGAAGAGCATCTACTCATCATCGGCCCACCAGGTACGGGAAAAAGCGCGGTGGTCCGCGCCGTCTCTGACATGTTTGATAGCCAGTATTTTGAATACTTGCTGGGCCGTTTCACTGAGCCCAGCGAGTTATTTGGGCCGATTGACCTACAAAAACTGAAAGATGGCATCGTCGAAACCTCCACCAAAAACATGCTGCCAGAAGCGGACATTGTATTTTTGGATGAAGTATTTCTAGGCTCAACCGCAATCTTGAATGCGCTGCTGGGGATTCTCAATGAAAGAACCTTCAGACGTGGCCAAACCCAACTGAAATGTCCATTACGAATCTGCGTGGCAGCATCCAACCATTTACCACAAGATGATTCATTAGCGGCATTTGCTGACCGCTTCCTCGTACACTATTTTGTCGATAATGTACCAGACTCGCAGTTGGAAAGCTTGCTGGAAAACGGTTGGCAGTATCAGTACAAAACGGCTGTTGAAAAAATCGAACTCAGCCATCTGGATCAACTCACGGCAGCCTGTCGCCAAGCGGATATGAGCGGTATTATCAGACCACTCGCGGACTGCATTCGCTTATTGCGAAAAGCGAATATTCTACTATCTGACCGCCGCATAATTAAAGCCCAACGTTTGATTGCCGCCGCGGCCATATTAGACGGACGCGACAACCCAACGACCCAAGATTTATGGCCCTTATTGTATGTAGTCGGTGATGAGCACGCACAGCAAACAGCGCGTGACTTATTAAAAGATACCTTTGCCACCTCGCAAAATGAAACCTTATCCGCCGCTGCTGAACATGCCTCCAAAGGCCCACTGGCACGCGCGCAGCAATTACAAACCGCGGTCAACGCACTACTAGCGCAACCCGTGGGAGAAAGAGACACCTTAGCGCTGGAAGCACTGGGCCGTGAGATTGACACACAGTTCTCTCTGGAAACCTTACCCGAAGGCTTAAAGCAGGCTAGAGAAGCCTTATTGGTGGCGTTAGGAACGGTTGCGTGAAGCTGTCGGATATTGTGTGGAAGCCCTCCCTGCAGCCTTTGCCCGCCAGTGGCTTACTGATTTATGCCGCAGAGTACCCTCTATTTAAAGCAAAGCTCGCAAGCTTTACGCCAGAGCAAAAGGCTCGCTTAAAATTAGCGCATGGTAGCGATGTCGCTGTGCTGCTGGGCGCTAATCAGGATCTCCCATGGATTCCCGGTGCACTGTATTTAGGGCAAGCAATCGGAGCCACTAATCTCTATCTGCCGACGACCTTATCGCCCTCCTTACCGATCGCTTTGATTGCCAGTGCGGTCGCAACCCTGTTTGGTACTGGTCAGTATGCGATCGATCCCAAACATCACCAGTGCTTCAATATCTCTGCTGCCTTACCACTGAACCGTATCGACCCCGAGACGTTGCCATGACACAAACTAATCTGGCAGCAAACACTACAAAAGCCCCGACATTCGCCGTTGAAAGCGACCAACAGAAAAGCCATCAACTGCCCGATGAAATCAGTTCATGGGCCAGTTTGTTACACGCATTTCTGCCTGCTTTACGCATGCCACTTGAGCAAATGGGTAATGTGTTATCCAAGGTCATTAAGGTATTACCGCTTCAGGAAATGGCAGGAAAAGATGAGCCTGACGGCATTGAAGGCATTCATTCTTTAGTCAATTACGAGCGTCTACTAACCAGTGAATGGGCGATTTATCATGACTTACCGGAAGAGTTTATTCGCCGCGCAGCCTTTAAAGAACATCAATTTTATAAGTTAGCGCACCGAGAACGCACCAATGACGAAGCCGTTTATGTGCTGCTGGACTGTGGGCCTGAGCAATTAGGTCGACCACGCGTGGTGCAATTAGCAGTGCTGATTTTATTACTGCGTTACGCCGAAGCCATGCAGGCAAAATTGCACTGGGGCGTCATCCAAGATTCCAAACAGCAATGGTTTGAAGGCATTACTCCAGCGCTGATCGAAAACTGGTTGCAAATGTGCTCAGCCGACTTGCTCGACAAATCATTACTCACACAGCGACTTGATGGCTTAGATCAAACACTACTCGCGAACGGACGGGTGTGGTGCGTGACTCCCGAGCCGTTAGATGATTTTACCCAGCTCATGCAGGTAAATATTCAAGGCGATCGGCATACTACAGCGGATGAGCAACGTAAAATTACCGTCCGGGTAGGGCGCGCTCATCGCCAGCAATTACAGACGCTGTTATTACCCGAAGATAAGCTGTGCAACCAGATATTGAACAACCCTTTTAAACAGGAAACTGTTCAGGTTAACCAATCAAAATCTTGGCTATTAAATCAAACTGGCACGATTCTGGTGCTGTTTAATGCGAGCCGTTACCTTAAGAGCTTCAAAATACTAGCTCGCAACCCCAGTACGCAGCTGCCAATTGCAAAGCAAACCACCATACTGGGCGTGTACGTTAATAAGCGAGGCACTTATATTTTATCGGCGACCAGTGACGAGTATTTTTTACAAGGGTTTCCCCCTCAGTTTAAACACAAGCGCTATAATAAATCCCACGACATCCAGTTGAATGACCAGCTGCCAAGCATGGCCGTTATCCTCAAAACGGAGCTGATCTTGCTGGTCGATGCTAAACGCAATCTACGATGCCTGCGGTTTTCAGAGGACATCTGCAGCGTGGAAACTGTCGCCAAGTCAGTCTATGCATTTGGCTATAACGGGAATTATTTTTACTATATTGATTTAGACCCCAAGCAAAGAACGCTCAGCCTGCATTGGGGCGCTGAAGGCCAATCTAACTTTAAATGGATAAAGCACGCCACCCTGCAAACGCAGGTACAACGCAGTAAACCTGAAGTATTCATCGACCAAACCAGTTGGAACCTGAAGGATGGAGGACGAGTAGCTTTCAGAGTCTCTGAAACGGAATGGAATATTCGCTACCCAGGTGTCGAGGACTTTATTTCTGTAATCGTCTCGCCCGACCTCCAAGTCATAGGACTGCATCGTTTAACTGATCCAAAAGCCGTGGTTCATCAATCAGCATTGGTATGTATGAACAAACAAGACCGGCAAACCTTCACCCTGATTGGGGATGACTACAATGAAGTCATATACGTCCTACCAGAACCGTGTGTTAGGGCTGAGCTAAACCCTCAAAGGCCCTATTTGCATTATCAAACGGAAAAAGGTCTGCTAAAGACCATTGAGATAAGCACCCGAAAGGAAATGACTTCGTGGGACTTAAACGCATGACCGCAAGCATTGAAACAAAGAGTGACGAATTAGACCGCTCAGCGCTGTCAGGATTTTACGAAGTACATGGCTACTTCTTTGCGAATGACTTTCTTAAAGAGGCTGATATTCGCCAACGGATTCTGACGCTTTGGGTGGATGGCTCAGCACTCTATCAACTTGAAACCGGCTATGTGTTGGTTCAACCCAACGCGAGCTTTCAACAAGTCAGCCAAACCACCGGCGCGGCGCTGATCAAACAAGGCTCGACCTTATCCAATCGCCTTCGAACTAACACCACAGCAGCAACTGCAAGCAAAGGCGCGGCGAAGCAATTGCGATTGCTCTATCGTGGTGAATGGCATCAAACGGCCCTAAACAACCAAAACCAATATGACCCGGCTCAGTGGTTTGAAGCCGGTGACTATCAGTGCGTTGTTTTAGCAGCACATGCCCCAGTGATCCCCGACAAGCCTAAGTCTATCAGCTTTGGCGAGAAGACCAGCACCAGCGAAATCGTTGATAAAGAAGGCTTAAAACCCAGCACCGAATTACAACAAGTACTGGAGGATTTAAAGCAGAAAACCAATGCCGCCAGAGGTGATAAGCCATCAAAATATTCCGATTATGGCGCCACTAAAACCGGTGCCAGCGTACTCAATAAACTCAAAGCAGGTTTGTCGCGACTCCTCATGCGCAGCCCTTTAGCGGATGCCATTGGCAAGGCTCAGGCAAAATTCATCGAAGATACCCTTCAAAAATTTCAAGATGGCAATCTCGAAGAAGCCTTAAAACGCGCGATTCCAATAGGCAGCATGAAGGACGCACTGGATAGTATTGATCATCCTTTTACTGGGCGATTTATGCCGCGCTCTGAGTTGAGTATTAGCCTGCAACAAAGTCAGGGTGGCCGATCTATTTCTCTGGATGAGCAAGTACTTGAGATGCTCAAACACACCTATCAAAAAGCCTTTGAAAAACTCGATGCCGAGGGTCGTATCGAAGAAGCGGCCTTTGTATTAGTCGACTTGCTGCAAGAAATTGATCAAGCGATTAGCTATCTTGAAAAGCATAAAAAGTACTTGATGGCCGCCCAGATTGCCGAAGGTCATCAGGTCGAGCCTGCGCGCATTATTCGCCAATGGATACTGGCCGATGATTGGAAGCGTGCCATACAGATAGCGCGCATCTCCAACCGCTATGAAGAAGCGATCACTCTGCTCTCAGCCTCGCATAAAGCAGAAGCCGATCAACTCCGTTGGATGCTCGCAGACATGCACTACGCATCGGGTAATCTGGAAACGGCAGTGGAAATTGGCTGGCCAGTAACTGAGAAACGCCCCGCCGTTTTGGCGTGGTTAAAAGAGAGTGTCGCGCTAGGTGGCAGCTTGGGGATTCGCCACCAGTTGAAGCTCGCACTCTATGATCAAGACGGTGAAGATGAGTACATACCCGCCATTCAACAGCTGTTTCGCGATGACAGCAGTAGCAGCGCGGCGCAGCGTTTACAGCTGATTGACGAACTCAACCAATATCCAACGAATTCAGTCGCCAAATCCTTAGCTTCAATGGCCGTGCGTCCTTATCTACGCGATGTAGCGAAAGGCTGGATACATCATGACAATAGCCGCTGGAATCGGCTGATCACCTTAGCTGATGATCACGTATTACGGACCGATGTGTCGCGAATAAACATTAGCGAATCCAACTCAAAGCAGCCTCTGCGCACCCAGACACAGCCAGTCAAATATGCGCTATCCGCCTGTTTTGGTCGTCATATATTGGACTGTCAGCGCTTAGCGGATGGATCGTTATTGCTTGCGTTTGGTGAGGCCGGTGTGGAGCATCGCTCAGCGCAGGGAGAATTACTGGCTAGCTATGCGGATATTTGCCATGAGATCGTGATGTCGGATCAGGGTTATCAGGCATTGCTGGTGGCAGTGCATGAGGGCTTCCAAGTCGTTGCCGTGTTTGATTTGGTAACACGCTCAACGACCTATTGGCAGCAAACCAAGCTCGATACCTGGGCTGATAATTATGACGGTTTGAGCTGGATTGTCGCCAAGGCAGACCGCCTCTGGGTACTGGACTTGCAACAAGCCTCGATGGTCTCGTTATGGTCGCTCGGCGATTTAAAAGGTGACGTCACCCTTATACGCCGTGACCCAGCCTGCTTCAGCTTTTTGGTGCAAAGCGACACGAATAATGAATTATGGAAATACCGACTGCCTGATTTATTCCTAAAAGAGCGCACGCCTTGGGGGCAAGCCACACTCACCGACATTCCTGCTGATATGAGTAGCTCTGGAAAACTGCTGCTGGTATCGACCGACATGACCTCGTTTGCATTCTATCCAAGCAATGAAAATGAATATCACCCTATCAATGAAGGAAGCTGCCAACAGCTGCGGATATTTGCAGATTGGCTGGTCGTTGGGTCTGAATCGGAGGCGAGTAATCATTTGAGTGTTTATGCTTATACTGAGGTGAATGTTCCCACCCTTTTGCTAGACATTCCTTACCCGAAAGGTGAGGAACTGACCTGTCGCTGTGATGGTGAATTTTTGCTGCTGCATTCTGATGCTGGTCGTGTGATGGTGGTTGAGCTGGAGTATGGGGCTTTGGTGGTGGAATTGACTGTGTGAGCGGATGCAGTGGCGGCTTTATCAGCCATCACCAAATTTTCCACCATGGTTTTTTGGCTGGGGCATTTGGCGATGTTGGTTGGCTGGGTTGACCGGAGATTATATTGCCGTTTAGGTCGTATAGCTCACCATCGTCGCCCTGCACTTTGGCACCCAATGAATTGGCAGTGCGAACTAGCTTTTGGATGACATCAGTGTCTGGGTTTTTGGTGTTAATTTCTCCCGACTCAGGGCTATACCATAGTGGCCAATTTCCAGACTCTCTTAGATATAGATAGTTGTTTTCTCCGGGGTTGTTTGGGTCTTGGGTGAGCTCGGGGTCGTTTTCTATGTGAGCGCTCCATTCGGAGAGCAAGATTGATTCTTTATCTTCTTCGTCTGCCCAATATTCTTTGCGGGTTATGTGTAGGTCGTAGCCCATGGGTTCTCCGTGGTTTTACTTACCAAGTTAGGTCCATACTTGCGTGGCTGGATAATTTTTTTGGTATTGATTGTAGCTACTAACACTGTATTGGTCTGAGTTGTTGGTAGTGTGTTGCTCAGTAGATAAGGGCAGTGGATATCCCTTAACTACATTCTTAAATTGACCCTACACGCATGCCGGCATATTCGAGGTCATTTGCGACAGTGTAATACTCAACACCGTTGATTACTTCAGTATAAGTAACACCAACTCTCTCGGAAAACTTATTCCATATTTTGAGAAGATCTTGATTGAGCCCTGGAGGGTTAGAGTAGTTAATTAGCATACTTAACTTATGTACAAACCATATTTTGTTGTATTTAAAGGCTATATAGCCATCGCCATGATAAGCCATCAACTTGATGCCGCTGATTTTGCTCTGCCTCAACCCTAGAGCATTTGCTATCTCGGCGTAATCTGACTCCAGAACATCCCAACGCTTATAACCATTTGTAAATGGATGTACTTTTCCTGTTGTATAGGTCAAATTATTACATGAGCCAGCTGCCCGACACTGATCATCGATAGTGTAACCATCAGTACTTGGGTCAAAACGAGCAAACCTCTTTTTAGCATCTCTGTAGAATTTTGCTTTAAATTTAGTAGGGTTTACAGTCTTCTTTGATGATACCTCTCCACCGAAAACCTTCTTCTCATCACTCGGTGAGGCCCCCCTATCAGTCCGTTTTTCTTGGCGGACTGGCATTGTCACCGCTCCTTGCACATTGCTTGTAGGCAGACTGTCGTATTGTGACTGCTCTTCTGGATTTCTCAGATTTATCGCACGTGTCGCTTGTGCTCTCGGATCTTGCTGCTCTCTTTGTATGCTACGTTCTCTCTGAGACTGCCTATCACGAAAAGCATCCACCTCGATCCTCGCCAGAATTCCGTCCCTAAAAGTCACCGCATCTGACATCATATAATATTGAGCTAGCTTGCTTAGGTTATCTCTGTTGGCCTCTAGAAAGCGGATGGAATATCGGTCACCCTTAAACCAATCCACATCAATATCACCAGCATCTACACCACGCACATATACCTTCTCTAAGAAATAGCCACTTTGACCAAAACATGCCGGCATGTATTTAGTTGATATGCTGCCACACAGTACTTCAAATGTATCTTGGTCGAATGAGGGTGTCATTACGCTAGTTACGTATGGCTTCACATCATTCCAATCTAAGTCAGGTTTTTTTGGATTTAAGTTTTTTACAAAGTTGAAGGCATCGTCAGCATTGTAATTATTATGAGATTTCAGCATGTAATATAAAGTGCTTACCATCTCTTTCTCGATCCTGTCTGCATAGACATAGTCTCCAAGCCCGAAGCCGTCCAGACTTGCCTTGAGCCTCTCTAAAGGCTCGCTATAACTGTATGCGGGAGGTGTTGTTAATATCACCATTGACATAATTATTTTTATGATAGGTTTCATTGGGGCTCTCTTAAATACGACACAGGATTGGGGGAATCCAACAGTAGATAGCATCTATTGCCATTAAAAAATTTTGTTGTCTGCATGGAGAATATTTCAATTTTCTTTAACTTAGGCTTAATATCATCAAACATTCGGGGCTGAAAAATAGGTGTTTGCAGGTGGGTATAGACGCTCGTCGGATTTTCATCCTACTGCTTTTATTTTAGCGGCACAAAGCTTAGCATCCACGCTAATCGTCTTATTATAAATAAAAAATAATATGAAAAAACTATCGATCATCACCGCAATTTGTTTCTCATCTATACTTCCAACTGCATCTGCTCACCATGAAGAATTCTCCCCTATAAATTGGGATGCAATGATGGAATTTGACATAAATAAAGATGCTTTCAACCCCAAGTATTATGAAAAATTTCCTTACGGGTTTATTCAGACGGCATGTGAGAGGATGTCGAAAATTACGGGCTATGACGCACGTAAAACCATACTTGAAGATTACAAAGAAACTCACAGTAAGTTGTCAGATAGCTATATTCCTACTAATAACATTCTGGCTATTTTCATACAATGTGATGCTATATCGGGCATGAGACACCCAGCGACAAGGGAGGTGATGCAATATAGTCAGCTTGCAGAAGCATATGGAGAGGTCTATGAATTATCAGCTCATCAGATACATGGTTGCGAGTACAATTTCAGCAGTTGCGTTCAAGGCGTTGTGAAATTGCAATTGGGACGCGACATGGCAGAAAAGATCACTCAGAACCCTGATGAACGCAGCAAGTGGCTAGTAAATTACTATAAAAACCATAACTTCTTTTCATTAAAGAGCAAGATACTCTTGAAGAATGACTCTCAAGGATAGGCGACTACTTTTGCGAAAAAGACTTCTCTACAAGTTGGTCGGATGGACGACCTTCTGCCGCACCTTACCAAAGTCTTTGTCATAGGCTGATGGGATATCCAGAGTGGTTTTGAATTCATCCAGATCTACCTTCACAAGTAGCCGGCTTTCTTAAATCGGATGATCAGCTCGAACAAACGTCAGGTTTACATAAGTTTGAAATCAGCGGTACGGTGCAAAAACTACGGTGTGATTTTTAAGTGGTTACTTACTATTGAGCTTTAGTACTCTCACTTACTGGCACGAGGACCAACACGGGAGCCACCTGAAAGTCCTCCAGTGATTGGCGATGCTTTTTGCTGCAACTCAGCATTTACTTGAGCTTGGGCCTGAGACTTTATAAACATGTTTAAGTTGTGCACTGCTTTCAAATTTTCTGCCGGTGTAACTACTCTCATTGCCACTTTAGCGGCATCACTAGAAGCTACTTTTTTAGCTGTATCTGTGGCGATAGCATTAGCACTAACGACTTGAGGTAGAGAAACTGAAGCGATAAGAACGATTAGTGCAAGGTAACGAAACATCATAATATTCACCTAATTAAACGACTAGCCCAACGAAAAATCTGTTACTCAAAGCCCATTGAGTTGCAAGACAAAGTGATTGGCGAGTACATTCGGAGCCCCTCCTTTCAACAGGTGTGATACATGGCCAGAAATTTCTTCCAGCTCATTTAGCTAAACAGATTCTATACAATATAAGATCAGCATAGCCAAAAGTAGAACATAATCAACCGGTTTTTAATAAATAACTCCCTTTCCAAAAAACCTCATTTCCTTATCACAACGGCTCATGCCACAGCTGTGCGGGCCTCATACCTATAATACGGTCAGCCAATCTTGACCTCTGCAGTTCTACACTGAAGTCTGTCTCCGTACAGTAGCCCAGAGCAATAACCGCAGAAGCAGCTCATTACATCCGCCGCCCAGTCCTAAGAAAATGTACCCAGTCCAGCCTATCCCGCTTCTCACACTCCGCAACCGCAAGCTCCACATCATAAGGGACTCTTACCTGCTCAATATTCCAATCATCCCCAGCTTTCTCAACGATAGAATACGACGCCATCGACGTGTAATTCTCCATTGAATGAACAGTTGGCTCGTCATCAGTATATGCCTGCAAACCAACACTTCCTGGGTTGATAATTGTCTGTCCTGTCGTTAAAGAAACCGTTCGGGGAGTATGCGTATGACCACAACAGATAAGCTGAGAGCGCTGACCCTTTAGCAGTTTTATTATGTCGCTATCAGCGCGTAAACGCGCATAACCAAGCTCCACATTTTCAAGCAGATAGATTAAGTCACTGTCAGGGGTGCCATGGCACAAATACACATCAGGGCTTAGCTGAGCATCAAACGGCAGTGATTTCATCCATGCAATTGGCTCATCGCCAAGGTCATCGATGATAAATTTCATGGTCGGATTTGAGGCAATTTCCTCGGCATCTGCTTCAAATATTTGACGGTCTTGATTCCCGCAAATGGTGACCATTTCATATTGCATTAACAGGTCATAAGTCGCTTTAGGTGCGATAGGCCCATAAAGAATATCGCCAAGGTTCACCATCAAATCAACGGAGTGCTTTTGTGCATCCGCGATCACCGCCTCTAGTGCAAACACATTGCTATGAATATCAGACAGTACTGCAAATTTCATGGAAACCTCATCGGCGATAATGCCTTGTTAAATTGCTCTGCATTCAGAATCGACCAGCTTTAACAGCGTTGGTATTCTGTGCTTACCGTGCATTGTCTGGATAAACTCTCTTGCGATCTCGTCATCGATTCCGGCAGTGGTCACGTAGAGCGGATTTTTACTTTCCCCTCTGAAGACTTCCGCGGTGGTTTCGGTATCTTTAAATCGCCGCTTAGCAACACCAATAATCGGAATTTTGCCTTTGAGAGCATTGTACAGGTGCATGCCTAAGCCAGGTTTGGAGTCATCGCCAAGCACAACGAAGCCATCTACCACGATTAGATCCGGGCTCAGCTCATGCGCTTCAATCAGCTTAAGAATGCAAGGCAGCTCCCTTTTATAAAAGAAGCCTGGCTCATAAGGCTCAACGTCAGCGACGTCAGTGCGAACCACAAGCAACGGGCTTTCATCGCTCCAGTGTTCAAAGCACACGCCGGCGACTACGGCTTTATTTTCACGATAATCTACATCTACAGCTAATATCATTAAACGCTAACCCTGTTATGTCGGCCTTAAGAAAGTGATTTGCCTAAGCGATAGCGCTCAAACAATCCAATAAGAAGCGCACCCGCCGTGTAAGCAACCATATCACCCCATGCAAAGGAAGTGCCGATAACGGTTCGGGCAAGTGGATACTCAGACAAGCCCAGCAACTCGACCAGTTTGAAATATTGCATGATCTCAACACCATACGAAAACAATAGTACCGCGATGATGGTGGGGTACACCGGCGTGTTTAAGAACGACAGGACAAAGCAGTAAATCACAATAACCACAAAGGTGTCACCAAGGTACGGGCGAACAAAAGCATCTCTGACAAACAGCGCGACCAGTACCTCGATGAAGAAAAACATAATAAATATGATGAAGTAAAAAGAACTGAATCTCACCAAACTACCTTTAAGCACTGCAGCTCACCTAAATTGGGAAAACACCAGTCTATCAACCATCCTTCACCAAATCACAGACAAAAAAAAGGAGACCCCGAAGAGTCTCCTTTTCTATCTGAAAACAGCGCGCTATCCAAGCCGCAGCTGTCTGATCTCATCCTTACAATACGGTGAAGATCTCATCTTCAGGCAGTCTTGATTTTGGCAAGTCTGCATTGAAGTCTGTCTCAGTGCGGTAGCCCAGCGAAATAATCGCAGAAGCCGCCAAACCTTTTTCACTCAGGCCAAACTCAGCGTCCAACGCCGCTGCATCAATACCTTCCATAGGGACCGCATCGATACCCAGTGAAGCAGCGCCCAACAGTACAGTACCCATGTTCAGGTATAACTGCTTTTCATTCCAGTGGCGCACGTCATTTAAGTCATTGCGGTGAATGTCGGCAAACAGCTTACGGCCGCCAGCCATCATGTCTTTATGCTCTTGTGCCGCATAACGACCGTCCTGGTCTTCAACGTCCAACAGGTGCTCTAAGTAGTCATCAGTCAGATCCGTTTTTACGCAAAACAGAATCACGTGAGAGGCATTTAATACTTTAGCTTCGTTGAAAATAAACATGCCCTGCGTGCCTTTGCTGATGCGGCTTTTGCCTTCATCAGTATTAGCAATAATGAAGTGCCATGGCTGACCGTTTACACTAGAAGCACTCATGCGCATCAGGTTTTTGATCTGCTGGAAATCTTCATCAGAGACTTTCTTATCCGCGATAAATTCTTTTGTAGAATAACGAAAGTTTGCCATTTCTGTTAAATTCATTTTGTAACCGTCCTGCTTATAGGAATATTGTTTTAGTGTGTGATTTCACGTTAATCCAGCCGGATATGTCACCGCTGGATCATTGGTATGGGGCGTATCATATTCCCTTCAGCACACAACACAATACAGGATAACGGGAATCACTTTCCTCGATTTATTGATAATCAAAACTCACCGTTTAGCGATAGATCATTTCCGGCAGCCATAAGGCAATGGCCGGTATAAAAGTGATCAGCAATAACACAATCACCAGCGGAATCAAAAATGGCATGGTGGCAGTGACGCAGCGTTCAAACTTGACGCCGGAAACCTCCGAGAGCACATACAGCACCATCCCCACTGGTGGTGTGAGTAGTCCCAACATCAAATTCAGTATGATGATAATCCCCAAGTGCACCAGATCAATGCCCACGGTATTGGCGATCGGCACCAGTACCGGAACCAAAATGGTAATCGCGGCAATGGTTTCCATAAACATGCCGATCAATAACACCAGCACCATAATGATCATCAGCAGCACGTATTTATTGTCGGATAAGCCCAGCAGGAAAGTCCCCAAATGTGTCGCGACTTGATTGGCGGTCAGTATCCAGGCGAAGATCGCGGCACTGGACACAATCATCAAAATAGCGGCACTGGTTTCAATGGTATCTAAAGACACCCGCACGATATGTTTCCAGCTCAGTGTGCGATACACCACCAACCCTAAAAACAAGGCATAAGTCACCGCCGCCACGGCCGATTCAGTGGGTGTAAACACGCCCGTGGTAATGCCGCCGATAATAATGGCCGGCGTGAGTAAGGGAAAAAACGCCTGCTTAAAGGTGACCCGAAGGCGCACGATTTCAAAGCGATTATCGCGTGGGTAATTACGCTTTTTGGCAAACCACGCCACCATAATCATTAGCGAAACCGCCATGAGCAGCCCCGGAATTAAGCCTGCGGCAAATAGCTCACCAATCGAAACCGACGCCATCACGCCATAAATCACCAACGGCAATGAGGGTGGAATGATCGGGCCAATGGTTGAGGATGCGGCAGTAATGCCCACAGAGAAATCGGTATCGTATCCGGCATCGCGCATGGCTTTGATTTCGATATTACCCAAGCCACCGGCATCAGCAACCGCTGCGCCCGACATCCCCGCAAAAATAACACTGGCGCCCACATTCACATGGCCCAGTCCGCCATGCATCCAGCCGACTAAGGCGCGGGCAAAGGCGAAGATCTTGTTAGTGATTCCCGCCGTGTTCATCAGATGGCCGGCCAGTATAAAAAATGGAATCGCCAATAGAGGAAAGCTGTCGATGCCATTGATCATATTATGAATCAGCACCACGCTTGGCAGGCCATCAATCAGAATATAAACCAGCGATGACAGGGCCAAGGAAACCGCAACCGGTACGCCCATAATCAGGAACAGAACCAGCAGTATAAATAGTATGCTTAATGCCATGATGAGTTCTCTTAAATGGATTCGCTGTTAGCGCCGAGCTTTTCGGCATACACGGCATCAGGTGAAGTTTTCGCCATGCGGATGAAATTGAGTACAGCAAAGAAGGCCATAAAGGCGCAAGCCAACATCACGGTGTAATAGATAAGGCTTTTAGGCAGCGGAACAGACACCATGTTTTGCGAGGTGCGCTGCGCCAGCTCGACGCACAAGTAAGCGGTGTAGCCAAAAAATCCGGCAACGATCAGCTCGACCAGCAGTGCAATCGGTTTAATAAATGAGTCTGGCAGGTAGCGGTATAAGAATTCTAAGAAAATGTGTTTGCCTTTGCGCACACACCCCACCGAGCCAACAAAGCCTAAAAAGATCAGGAAATAACGAGCAACCTCTTCAGTCCAACCCAAGCTATCATTGAGTACGTAACGGGTAAAAAACTGCAAGGCGACTATCCCAAATAGTACCCAGAAAATAATGAGGATCGGCACATCAAACCATCTGAAGTCTGAAATATCATCGGTGACTTCTTCAATCTCAGCGGCTAACTGCTGCTCAAGCGTGTCGGGATTATTGGACATGGTGTGCCCTCATAAAGTGGAAGTGTTTACATCTAATCAACTACTAACAGTCAAGCACTGGCAATCAAGCCCTTCCCGCACCACAGTACAGAAAGGGCTGTGTTTCAAGGCTTAGCTTAGTTACCAGGAAGTGCCTGTAAGCGCTCATACATTTCTGGGGTGAATGGCATACCTTTTTCGGTCAGCGCGGGCTTTACCATGGCCATAAACGGCGCACGGTCAACTTCGCTAACGGTAATGCCTTTCTCACGGAACCACTCAGCCAGCTCTTGCTCCGCTTGAATGATCTGATCGGATGACCAAGCAGCGGTAGACTTCAATACACCCAACAGCGCAGCACGGTCTTCATCGCTCAGCTTTTTCAGTTTCATGCTCGAAACCAGTGTCAGTATTGAGTTGCTGATGTGGCCGGTCAGGCTAATATCGGACTGTACTTCGTAAAACTTCTTAGCCTGAATCGTGGTTAGTGGGTTTTCCTGCGCATCCACCACGCCTTGTTGCAGTGCCAGATACACTTCTGAGAATGCCATTGGTGTAGGATTAGCGCCGACTGCTTTGGGGAACAGCACATACGATGGGGCATTCGGTACGCGGATTTTAAGATTTTTCATATCTTCCGGCTTTAGGATCGCCTTATTCGCCGTCACATGGCGTGCGCCGTAATAACTAAAGGCGGCTACTTCGGCCATACCACCCGTGGCGTCTTTATAACCTGCTGCCATCTCTTTAAATAAGTCAGAGTCGCGGTAGCTTTTCCAATGCTCCACGCCGCGAAGTGTGAAAGGATAATCCGACATTGAGATTGGTCCGTAAGTCGAACCGGCGAAGCCACCACCGGTGAAAATAATGTCGACAGTTCCCAGCGACAAACCTTCGTTTAGCGCCGTTTCTTTACCCAGCGATGAGGATGGATACACTTTGATTTCAACGCGCCCATCGGTCAGCTTAGCAATTTCTTCAGCGGCCATAACGGCGCTTTTGTGTAGCGGATGGTCGATCTCATAAACATGGGCAAACTTAAACACATCAGCTGCCTGAACTGAGGCTGCAAAGCCAAATGCCACGACAGACACAGCAATACCCTGTAACAGTTTTAATGGTTTCATCTGATTTTCCTCCATAACCACTTTCGATCAAAACCCTGCGAGCTGGGAATCAGCCCGCAAAGCGGTGTAACTTAGTTAGCTAATACCAGCGCAAGATTAGCGCCCCATCCAGCCGCCATCGACGGTGAGCACAGTGCCGTGCACATAGTCAGACGCGGAAGATGATAAGAACAATACCGGCCCTGCAAAGTCTTCCGGCTTACCCCAACGGCCTGCGGGAATGCGCTCTAAAATCGATGTATAGCGTGCCTTATCTTCCTGCAAAGCTTGGGTGTTATCGGTTTCGATATAGCCCGGCGCAATGGCATTCACATTCACGCCTTTAGATGCCCACTCATTGGCCAGTGCTTTGGTCAACTGGCCAATACCGCCTTTAGAAGCGGCATAGCCTGGCACCGTAATGCCACCTTGGAAGGTAAGTAGCGAGGCAGTAAAAACGATCTTGCCACGCCCGCGCTCAACCATCCCGCGCCCGACTTCACGGCTCAGCACAAACTGCGAGGATAGGTTCACTTCGATCACTTCATCCCACAGCTCATCGGCATGTTCGGCAGCCGGTGCGCGCTTAATAGTGCCCGCGTTATTGATGAGAATGTCTGGCTTGTGGCCATCGGCTTCAAGTTGCGCAGTAAAGGCTCTGAGTGCAGCGCGGTCAGAAAAATCGCAGCGATACGCCGTGAATTTACGCCCTGCTGCGGTTACTGCTTTTTCAACGTCGCTACCTTCACTTTCCAGCGAGGCACTCACGCCGATAATGTCTGCGCCAGCCTCTGCCAGCGCCAGCGCCATGGCTTTGCCTATTCCGCGTTTGCAACCGGTAACCAGAGCTGTCTGGCCGCTTAAATCATATACAGTACTCATTAATTTAGTCCGCTTTAAGTTTAATCAGGCTTTTCATTGCCGTTGGATTGTTCTCCAGCGCTTCGAAGGAGGACTGGATTGTTTCCAGTGTACCAATATGCGTAATCATGGTCTCGGCATCAATCCCGCCTGAAGTGACTAACTCAATCGCCTTTTCGTAATCTTCCGGGGCATAAACTCGCGCCCCCAGCAACTCCAGCTCGCGCCAGAAAAAGCGGAACATATCAACGGTTGGCTTTTGCGCATGGATCGCGACCATGACAATACGCGCCCGACAAGCTGCCGCATCGGTCATCGCATCGACACCGGCTTGAGTACCTGAGACTTCGAAAATCACATCTGCCCCTTTATCAGCGGTGATTTCCATAATGCGCTCGCCCAGCGTTTCCTCTCTAGGATTGATGGTTTCAAAGCCTAGCTTTTTGGCGATTGCTAAGCGCGCAGGGCTGACTTCAGAGATCACCACTTTGCCGCCAGCTTGCTGTGCCACCATGCCCACCAGCATACCGATGGGGCCGCCACCGATAACCAATACATCTTCGCCCGGCTGTACGCGGCTACGGCGCACATCATGACAAGCTACAGACACTGGCTCGACTAAAGCCGCATGCGCCAACGATAGGCTATCCGGTAATACATGCACGGTATGCGCTGGAACGCTCCACAACTGCTGAAACGCGCCATCGGTATCCAGCCCTAAAAATTTCAAGTTATGACAGATATGAATATGACCGGCGTTACAGGCAGGACAATCGCCGCAATGGTCCAGTGGACGCACAACAACATGCTGCCCTACTTTTAAATCCGTCACCTCATCACCGATTGCTGCAATCACGCCCGACATTTCATGTCCAATAATACGGTTAAGACCAATGCGCGCATCCATGCTGCCATGAAAGGCGTGCAGATCGGTGCCGCAAATACCGCAATAGGCTACTTCAATTTGGACTTCATTAGCTTGTGGGCCAGCAGCCATAATCTTTTCGACTTTAAACTCTTTGTTGCCTTTGTAATAAGCGGCTGAAATTTCTGATGTGCTCATATCTGTGTTCCGTTTATATGGGCGCAATAAGCGCCCGATATTTACATTGAGGGTTTACGTTTAGGGTTTAAAAGCGTGCTTAACAGTAATTACTGATGACTAGCTTGAAGTCTTTGTTAGACATGACAGGCCTCTAACTTGTCCCAATCAAAACTGACACCGACACCAGGAACCGATGGCGCAATCGCCAAATGATCGCTTACCACGAGTGGCCGTAAGGTGTATTCATCAATCGGGAAACTGTGTACTTCAATCCAACCGGCATTTTCACGCCCTGAGACCAGGCTGACATGTAACTCCTGCATCCCATGGCTGCACACGGGAATGCCGTATTTTTGTGAGAGGCTTGCGACTTCTAGCCAACCGGTAATACCACCGCAGTTTGAGGCATCTGGTTGAATAAAGGATAAGCTGGCATCGTCAAAGGCATAGCCGAATTCATGGATGGTGTGCAGGTTCTCCCCCATTGCCAATGGCATTCCCGTGGCATCGGCAATCGCCTTAAAGCCGTGATAGTCATCGGGCACAGTCGGTTCTTCAAACCAGAGTAAGTTATAGGGCTTGAGTGCATTAGCCATGGCGATTGACTGCTCCACACTCAGCGAGTAGTTGGCATCAACCATTAGCGCAATATCATCACCAATTAGTTCGCGCACCGCCGCTACCCGTTCCACATCTTCGGCTAACGTTGGCTGGCCAATTTTAATTTTGACGCCATTAAAGCCGCGATCTAAATAGGATTGGATGCTGCTCAGCAGCTTTGGCAACGGAAAGTTGAGATCAATACCGCCGCAATAGGCTTTACAGCGATCACTGGCGCCACCCGCCATTTGCCAGAGTGCTTGCTCATTGCGCTTGCCACGAAGATCCCACAAGGCAATATCGAGTGCAGAAATCGCAAAAGAAGCAATGCCACCGCGTCCGACATAATGAATATGCCACTGCATGGCATCGTATAAGGCTTCGACATCGCTGGCATCTTTGCCAATGAGGAAAGGAGTGAGGTCATGATCGATCATCGCTTTGATGGCATGGCCACCGCGGCCACCAGTGTAAGTGTAGCCGGTGCCGGTCGAACCATCGTCCAAAGTGACGGTGGTGGTGATTAATTCAAAATGTGTATGGTTACCGTGTTTGGCATCAGTAAGCACTTCCGCGAGTGGTAAATTGAACCGACGCGTATTGATCTTGTGTATTTGCACAAACTTCCTCCTTATTTTGGTACGACCAAATTTTGATAAATTAAAAACCATATAATTTAACAAGTCAATTAGAATTCATGATTCATTTGAAATTAGAATCTAGCAGCTGAGCTCAGACTTAAGCTGCAAAGCACTTCACTTGACCTTGATAAAAGCCCATCAATTGCAACCAGAACAATCGCTTAAGGCAGTTACCAGTGAGGCCCATTAGTCACAATTTTCGAGGATAAATTGGGCGCAGCGACTACCCAGCATCATGGCCGGCGCATTAGTATTTCCTGCATTAATATTAGGCACTGCCGACATGTCGCAGACGCGCAAACCAGTGCAGCCGCGCACTCTAAGCTGCGCATCCAGAACTGCCATCGGGTCATTATCCGCCCCCATTTTTGCCGTACCTGCGGGGTGATAATTGGTTTTAACGAAGCGTTTGCAGTGTTCTCGCAGCGCCTCATCAGTGACCGCCTTACCCTGCTTTGGCAATGCCATTTTCTTGATTCGGCGCTTTAACGGAGCCTGCTCAAAGGCATCAATAAAAAATCGCTGACCCGCCATCATGGCTTGCATATCAGCTTCATCTTTTAATAAACCCGGGGAAACTAGCGGCATAGCCGCAGGGTCGGCAGAGGCTAGCTCAACAGTGCCGCGTGACTTAGGCTTTATCACGACGGTGGTAATGGTTAGCCCATAATCATTTGGAATTTCATTAACCGTATCGCGATCGAGATACACAATGGGCACACAGAATGCCTGAATCGTTGGCAACTCCGCAGGCTTTAACGGATTAACAAACGCACCCGCCTCCACGCCTGCCGAGGTGATTGGGCCAGAGCCGAACAACTTAAATTGCAATCCATTTTTCAGCATTCGCCAACCCTCGCCCTGCTTAAAATAGCCATAAGGGCCATTGGCCAATGCCGTGATCGGCACCTCAGGATGGTCAATAAAATTCTGACCAACGCCCGGCAAATTAACTTGGCATTCAATGCCATGCGAAGCCAAGTGATCAGCAGGGCCAATACCTGACAGCATCAAGAGCTTGGGCGTGATAATGGCTCCCGCACTGAGAATCACCTCCTTCTCAGCGAGCACCGAAATCAGCTCGCCCGACGCATTGCGATATTCCACGCCAATCGCTCGCCCACCCTCCAACAACACTCGCGTGACCTCACATTGCAGGCGCACTTCAAGCTTGGGATTATCCGCCAGCGGCGTGATAAAAGCATACGCCGAGGAGCTGCGTTTTCCATGGCGATTCATAAACTGATACAGCCCAACGCCTCGCTGCTGCGGGCCATTAAAATCAGTATTATACGGCTCGCCCTTTGCCTGTACGGCTTGCATAAACCAACGGGAAAACTCATTCACATGACCGGGGTCGGACACCAGCATCTCGCCATCGGTATTGTGTAAATCATTATTGAGCCGGTTGTTATTCTCCATGCCGCGAAAGTGCGGCAACACATCCTCCCAGCGCCAACCGACCTTATCGGCATTGCCCGCCAGAACATCATCCCACTCGTTATAATCATCGGGGCGACCGCGCATATACACTTGCGCATTCACCGAGGAGCCACCACCCAGCACATGGCCTTGCGGAATATCATGCACTCGCCCACCCAAATGCGCCTGTGGTTTCGTTTTGTGATAGCGCATAAATTTTGAGCCATTGATCATTTTGAAAATCCCCGGCGGCATATCCAACAAAGGATGCTTATTGGAATACCCTGCTTCCAAAATCAATACACTCGCGTCACCCTCTGATACCAATTTCGCCGCCGCCACACAGCCCGATGAGCCACCACCCACCACAATATAATCAAACTTTTGCATACGACTCTCTCCTCTGTTTTTAGATTTCAGCCAGCGCTAAAACCAATCCCAATGGATAGTTGAATATTATTTTCGACCTGTCAATTTGATATGACCAAATAAAAACAATTTGACTTTAATGGTTTTGTTAATTACTTTTGGTACGACCATATTGAAACAGCGTTACGAGGAGTGAGATGAATTTCGAAGATATTGGATCAGGCCGCCTGGCTGCGAGTATGTTTATCAACGGCCAGTGGCTCGACGCAGGAAAGCGTCAGACGATTGACGTCGAGAACCCTGCCAATGAACAAATCATCGCAACCATTCCTGAAGGAACACCAGATGATGCCGACCGAGCACTAAACGCTGCCAAACTAGCCCAAGTTACTTGGTCTCGCCAACCCGCTATTGAGCGTGGAAAAATCGTACTGGCACTGGCTCGTGCTGTTATCGCGCATAAAGATGAATACGCCCGCTTAATTACTCTGGAACAGGGAAAGCCACTGAACCAAGCCTATGGCGAAGTGGGTGCCGTTGAAAACTTCCTGCGTTATGCCGCAGAGAATGCGCGCCGCATTGAAGGCGACATTATCCCCTCTGATAACCCCAATGAAGAAATTCATATTCGCCGTGTGCCTCGTGGTGTTGTGGTTGGGCTAACCGCCTGGAACTACCCTGCTGCCTTGGTGGCACGCAAACTGGGGCCTGCCTTGGTTGCGGGTAATGCCTTTGTGTTATTAGCGCATGAAAACACCCCACTCTCCGGATTATTTTTAGCTCATTTAGCCGATCAGGTTGGCTTGCCGAAGGGCTTATTTAATGTCGTCACGGGCCGTGGCGCAGTCATTGGCCAAGCTATGGTTGAGCACCCGATAACTAATCTGGTCACTATGACCGGAAGCACGCTGGCCGGTAAGAAGATATTCGCCGCTGGCGCTGAGGAACTCAAAGTATTGCACCTTGAGCTTGGTGGCAAAGCGCCCTTTATAGTCATGGAAGATGCAGATATCGACAAAGCCGTCGACGCGGCAGTGATCGCTCGCTACACCAACTGCGGACAAATCTGCACCTGTAATGAGCGCATGTACCTACACCGCGCGATCGCCGACGAATTCACTGAAAAGTTCATCGCCAAGTCAGCCGCGCTATCCATTGGAGACCCAATGCTAAATCCGGATATGGGCCCCAAAGTCAGCGGGCTGGAAGTGCAAAAGCTGGATGAAATGCTGCAAGCCGGTATTGATGCAGGCGCGGAGGTGTTACTCAAAGGTGGCTCTTTGAATGATGGCCAATATGAAAAGGGTCATTGGTATGCACCCACGGTACTGGAAGTCAAAGACAACCAATCCCCGCTGATTCAAAACGAAGTGTTTGGCCCTATCGCGCCGACCTTGCGAATTGATGATTTTGAGCAAGCGATTGCCATGGCGAACGACAGTAAGTTTGGCCTCTCGGCTTACCTGTTTACTAAAGACATTTCACGACTGATGCGCTTGCCGCAAGACTTGAAGTTTGGCGAGATCTATTTCAATCGCGCCAATGGCGAGCAAGTACAAGGCTTCCACTCCGGCTGGGGACATTCCGGCTTAGGTGGTGAAGATGGAAAGTATGGATTTGACGGTTATCTACATAAACAAACCGTATACCTCAGCTGGGACTAACACCCAACTGATTTAACCGATGTAACCCAATGGAGAAGGAACAATGAAAACACCGATGATTGCCGGAACCGCTCTGGTGCTTGGAGCATTATTTGCCACAACCTCTGTTATCGCAAAGGATCTGCCAAAGCTAGAAGTAAAAGATCGTTACAAAGTGGGTTTCGCGCAAATGGAAAGTAATAACCCATGGCGTATTGCTGAGTCAAAATCGTTTGAAGATACGGCAGAGTCCTGTGGCTGGGACTTGATTTCAACCGATGCAGCAGGCTCAGCAGCTAAACAAGTGGCGGATGTGGATAGCATGATCGCTCAGGGGATTGACGTTTTATTCTTGCCACCCCGCGAAGAAAAGCCACTGATTCCAGCGGTTAAAAAAGCCTTCGCTGCCGGTATTCCTACCTTCTTGGTTGATCGCTCGGTTGACCCTAAAAATGCAGTCGCGGGTAAAGACTTCGTCGCCTTCTTAGGCTCGGACTTTATTCAACAAGGTGGCATTGCCGGTCAATGGCTGGTCGATAATTTCAAAAGCGATAAAGCCGTGATTATTGAGCTGGAAGGTACCACCGGATCGTCTCCTGCGAATGACCGCAAAAAAGGCTTTGATGATGTGATCGCCAAGCAGGACAACATGACCATTGTCGCCTCTCAGTCTGGTGACTTTGCCCGCGACACTGGCCGTCAAGTTATGGAAACCCTGCTGCAAGCACACCCTGATGTGAATGTAGTGTATGCACATAATGATGAGATGGCGATTGGTGCGATTCAGGCATTAGAAATTGCCGGACGCAAGCCAGGCAAAGACGTGATGATTGTGTCCGTTGATGGTACTCGCGACGCACTGCAAGCCATCATCGACGGCAAAATGGGCGTGACCGTTGAAAGCTCACCTTTCTTTGGCCCACTGGCTTGCGATGTGATGAAGCGCTATGCCGCTGGCGAAACGATCGAGCCTTGGGTACAGGTTAAAGACCGCGTATTCACCAGCGCTAATGCTAAAGACCACATTGCAGAAGCTTACTAAGATTTCCTCCTAAATTGCCGGGTAGCTCACTGCCCGGCCCCTTTCTTCACGATGAGCACTTAGCATGCACCCTCTCATTCAAATGAATCGGATTACCAAGAGCTTCTCCGGCGTGATTGCCCTTAATGAAGCTGCCTTGGAAATCACTCCCGGCGAAGTCCATGCCCTGATTGGCCAGAATGGCGCGGGAAAATCGACCCTAATCAAAATTTTAACCGGCGTTTACACCAAAGACGGCGGTGATGTAACCATTGATAATCAACAGCTCACCATTACCGGGCCACGCGATGCTCAGAAGCATGGCATTGCCACCATCTATCAAGAGCTGAATTTAGTGCCACTGCGCACCGTGACTGAAAACATTGTCTTGGGCTATGAGCCACGGGGCTTCGGTGGCTTGATCGACTGGAAAGCCGCACATAAAAAATCACGTGAGATTCTCAATAGCTTCGGACTCAACATTGATGTCACCCAAGCACTTGGCAGTTACTCCACGGCCATCCAGCAGTTGGTCGCGATTGCGCGGGCCGTTTCCTTAAATGCCAAGCTGGTAATTATGGATGAGCCGACTAGTTCGTTAGATGACAAAGAAGTCGACATGTTATTTGGCGTGGTGCGCTCACTGAAAGCAACCGGCGTATCAGTATTGTATGTCTCTCATTTTTTAGATGAATTATTCGCGATTTGCGACCGCGTGACCATTATGCGCGATGGCCAAACCGTGGATGTTAAAACTATTGCCGAGTCCACCAAATTAGAACTGATTGCCAGTATGCTCGGGCGCGATGCCGCTGAAATTGAAGCCGCTGGCTCTACGGAACTCGGCGGCGGTGAAAACACCCTTGGTGAGGTACTGTTTGAAGCTGAGAATCTATCAACCAGCCAACATTTACACGCCAGCAGCTTAAGCGTAAGACGTGGTGAAATCGTTGGATTAGGAGGCTTACTAGGCTCAGGACGAACTGAAACCGGCCGCGCCATCTTCGGCATGGATCGCCTTAAACACGGCAACATGACTTTCAAAGGGGCCGCGTTTAACCCCACTAAAGCACGCGACTCGATCAATCTGGGGATTGGCTTTCTAACTGAAGATCGCAAAATCGAAGGTATTATTCCAGACATGTCAGTTCGCGAAAACCTGACGCTGGCAATCCTCCCCTCACTCACCGTCAACGGGCAGATTGATCGCAAAAAAGAAAAGGAAATTGTTCAGTATTACGTGGATGCGCTGGGTATTAAAATTGCGCACATGGACCAGCCGATTAAAGAGCTGTCCGGTGGTAATCAACAAAAGGTATTGCTGGCACGTTGGTTGGCGATCAAGCCTGATTTCCTGATTTTAGATGAGCCAACCCGTGGCGTGGATGTCGGTGCAAAATTCGAGATACAGGCGATTATTCGCGAGTATGTGGATAGCGGCGGTGGCCTTCTGTTAATCAGCTCCGAGTTCGACGAGTTGGTAGAAGGCGCGGATCGTATTGTGGTGATGCAAGATGGCAAGTCGGTGACTGAGTTAAAGAACCCTGGCATTACCGAACAGACCTTAGTGAAAGCCATTGCTCACAGCCACGACACCCCGCAAACCGCACCGGAGGCCGCATAATGATGCTCACGCTCGCCCGTAAACACGGTGGATTAATGGCACTGGCCATCCTGATTATTTTCAATATTCTGGTCACGCCAAACTTCCTGCAACTGCAAACCCTGTTTGTGAATATCTCTCAAGTGGCCACCATCGCGATTGTGGCGATTGGTATTACGCTGGTGATTGCCACAGGCGGTATTGACTTGTCGGTCGGCGCGGTGATGGCATTAGCCGGAGCCATTGCGCCGCTGATATTCTTATCTGAATTTGGTCAAAGCTATCCGGTTATAGGATTAATTCTGGCCTTTACCGTGCCGCTGATTGTGGCGGTGGTATGCGGTGCGTTTAATGGCTTATTGATTAGTCAGTTAAAAATCCAACCGATTATTGCGACCTTGATTTTGTTTATTTCAGGACGTGGAATCGCGCAGGTACTCACTAATGGCAATCTGCAAACCTTCTCTAATCCCTACTTTAGTTATATCGGCACCGGTAAGGTTTTAGGGCTGCCGTTTCAGGGTTGGCTGGCGATTATACTCGCGATCATTGTGTATTTAATGATGACGCGCACGGTGTTTGGCCGACAAATTCTGGCAGTGGGCGGCAATGAAACAGCGGCGCAGCTCTCTGGTATTCCAGTGCGCCGTGTGAAAACCCGTGTGTATATGATTTGCGCCTTTCTGGCAGGGATTGCGGGCTTAGTGGTCGTTGCCATTAATTCCGCGTCTGACGCGGCTAAAAACGGAAACCTGATGGAGCTGGATGCCATTGCGGCGGCGGTGGTCGGAGGGACCCTACTCCAAGGCGGTAAAGCGCCCATCTTCGGGGCGATACTCGGCGCGGTGATTATCCAACTGGTGAAATACACCCTACTCGCCAATGGCATTGAAGATGAAGTGGCACTGATCGCCAAGGCACTCATTATCGTGCTGGCTGTTTACATTCAAAATCCGCACAAGGGGTAACTCATGTTTAACGAATCAAGTTTCGACTTACGCAAGTACCTCGGCAATAACAGCAATACGCTGGGCGTGTGGCTGGCATTTGGACTTCTAGTCCTGTTTGGTGTGATGCGCTATGAGAACTTTGGCGGCGCTTACAATATCTCATCGTTTTTAAACTATAACGCCATGTTTATCATTATCGCGCTAGGTATGTGCTTTGTGATTATGACCGGCGGGATTGATTTATCGGTCGGCTCCGTGGCGGCCTTTAGCTCCGTAATCGCTGCTTACCTCAGCCCCTACGGACTACTGATCGCCCTACCCGGTGGTATTTTAGCTGGCATGACATTTGGTGCCATCAATGCCTTTTTGATTACCGGGATGCGCATCCCGCCCTTCATTGCCACACTCTCGACCATGCTAGGTGCTAAAGGTGGCGCACTGGTGATTAGTGATGCGCAAACGGTATCGGTCGATTGGGACTCCAACTTCACTCAGCTGGGTATGGATAAAATCTACAATATCCTCCCCTGGACCATGCTCATTGTGATTATTGTAGCGATTGCCTTTTGGATCGTGCTGCAATACACCCAGATCGGGCGCACCGTGCTGGCCGTGGGTGGCAGTGAAGATGCCTCTAAATTAATGGGGCTAAAAGTCACCCGCGCCAAAGTCTTTGTATATGTGGTTAGCGGTGGTTGTGCTGGATTAGCGGGCGTGTTTTTAGCCTCAGGCTTTGGTGCTGGTCAGCCACTGGAGGGGATAGGCTGGGAGCTTACCGCAATTGCCTCGGTCGTGGTTGGCGGCACTTTGCTAACGGGCGGCGTCGGTTCAATATTTGCCACGGTTGCCGGTGCGCTGGTACTAGGCTTGGTCTTTAATATGCTGAACTTTGAAAATGGTCTTGGCACCATCAACCTGAGTGCGTACTGGCAAATGGTGATTCGCGGCTTATTCTTACTGCTGGTCATTCTGCTGCAAGCTCGTGTTTCAATGCGCTATAGCAAATAGATAATACAATTCATCCAACGCCTTTTTAGTTACTTAAAAAGCATTGCCAAACACTTAACAGTTTGATTAACTCATTCGATGGATACTAAACAAACATCATTATCAGCCACTTCTGCCAGCAAGCCGGATCTTAAAAAATCCGGCCGCGCTGCCGACTTTATGGTTAGCCAGATTGAAGCCCGCATTTTATCGGGCGATCTTAAAGACGGTGAAAATCTGCCTGCCGAGCGAGAAATGATGGGCCAATATGGCATGAGCCGCACGGTTGTTCGTGAAGCGGTTGCCATCCTTGCCAGCAAAGGTTTGATTGAAGCCAAACCACGCTTTCGACCTGTGGTTCGCAAGCCGGATTATGAGGCGGCAGTGGATGTGGTTGGCGGCATTGTTAGCCATCTACTCAATCAACCGGGCGGTATTAAAAACCTCTTTGATACACGCATTTTGCTGGAAGTAGCATTGGCTCGCGAAGCAGCGCTGAAGGCCGATAAAGATGATATTCGTGCCTTACGTGAAGCGCTGCAAGCGAACAAAGAAGCGATCAACGACTCGAAGCAGTTTTACTCTACTGATGTCGCGTTTCATGCTGTGCTGTATAAAATATCGGGCAATCCGGTATTCCCCGCAGTACATAAGGCTTACACCAGTTGGCTGGCTGAATACTGGAAAAAAATGCCACGTATGCCAGACCGTAATCAGATGAATTTCGACGCGCATGAAGAGATTTTCACCGCGATCTTAAATCGTGATCCGGATGAAGCTGAGGCGAAAATTCGTGAACATTTAGACATCGCCTGGCAGCATGTGAAATCGACATTTAAGGACTTGTAGTCACAGGTTTATTGGCGCTCCTTTTGAATAAACCACACCATTTGTACTGACTGGTCTAAAAGAGCACAATCATTCGGGTTAACCTATTCCTTCGCTATTCTGCAGCTGCCGTATGGCGATAAAACCTGAGGACATTCCAATGAGCAATAACGAATACACGCCACCTAAAGTCTGGACATGGGACAAGGAAAGCGGCGGCAAATGGGCGAGTGTTAACCGCCCGATCGCTGGCCCGACGCATGAGAAAGTATTGCCAGTTGGCGATAAGCCACTACAACTCTACTCGCTCGGCACCCCGAACGGCGTAAAGATTACCGTGATGCTGGAAGAGCTGTTGGCACTGGGTAAAACCGATGCGGCTTACGACTTACACATCATCAATATTGGCGAAGGCGAGCAATTCGGTTCTGATTTCGTCAAGCTCAACCCAAACTCAAAAATCCCCACGCTACTGGATCAGTCAAAGACGCCATCGCAGGCGGTGTTTGAGTCTTGCGCAATTCTAAATTATCTCGCGGAAAAATACGGTGCCTTCTTACCCGAGTCGGTAGTCGATCGCACAGAATGTATTTCGTGGTTATTCTGGCAGGAAAGCAGCGCTTCTTTCTTAGGTGGTGGATTTGGGCATTTCTACAGCTACGCGCCCTACCCAATGGAGTACCCGATCAATCGTTACGCCATGGAAACCAAGCGCCAGCTGGATGTATTAGATCGCCACTTAGCCGACCGTGAGTACATGTGTGCTAGCGGCTACTCGATTGCGGATATTGCGATCTGGCCTTGGTATGGTCGTTTGGCAATGGGCGAGTTATATGGCGCTGCTGAGTTTTTAGATACCGCCTCTTACACCAATGTGATTCGTTGGGCTGAAGCGATTCAGGCGCGTAAAGCGGTACAAAAAGGATTGGAAAGCGCGCTGTAATTTATGCGCCAATTCGCTAGTTAACAATCCTTAGCTGGCCATCGCCGTCGTTGGATAATAGAATTCGCCACTATTATTCAACGATGCAGGAAAAACGCCTCATGGAACGACAAGCAATTATCGAACATTTGCGCAGCATGGCAGTAAACCAGAACAAACCCTCCGACCTACTAAAATTCATGACAGTTGAATTAGCCATGACTGACCAAGTTGACATTATGTATATATTCAGTGAAGCCATGAATGTGACGCTGGGCGAAGTAACTGCGGTTGCAGCGTGGTGGCATGAAGGCGAACGCGAACTCAATGATGCGGATATTGATGCGTATATGGGGCCAGTGGTTGGGGACTATGCGCGGAGTCAGGCTAACTGATTGCTGACTTCCAGTCTTAGGCCCGGAAGTTTTGTTTGCACAATACTCCAAACCAGACGATCGTCGATATCCGCATAACCGTGAATGAGTAGGTTTCTAAAGGATATAATCTGTTTGTAGTTACTAATTTGTGCAGCAGTTTCCGGGTCGATCTTTGAAAGCTGATTCAGCGCTTCACCGATTATTTCAAACTGACGCTCGACCCCCGCTCGCAGTAGGTCGTCTTCAGCATAATCCTCCCACTGCTTACCACTTAAAAACGTAGAGACCTTGTCGGCGGCAATGGAAATATCGTAAAGGTATTTTTTACTTTTAAGCTGCATATAAAAATCGGCGATCCGCCTCGATACTTTCTAAGAAATAAGGATTCTTTAGCGTTGCGGTTACCACAAGCTCGACGGGTAGGCCTAAGAGCTCTTGAAGGGCCGATTGAAAACCAAAGTAATTATCCGCGTACTCGTCAACGCTCACATCATCGAAATCAACCAGCAAATCAATATCACTGGTTTCAGGGTCGAAGTTCACGCCAGTAACTGAACCAAACACCTCCAGCTTGCGCACATGATACCGCTGACACAGGCGTTCGATTTCCTGAAATTTATCAGTAAGAATCTTATTCATATGAGTTAGTCGATGCTTATTAAATGGTTGCCAATATCATAGCATAGTCAGCTCGACGCCAGCATCTCTGACCTAAAGCCCTCGCGACTCACCACCAAAACCTTCACCAAACAAGAAAGTACACCGTTCATCCGGACCAACTCCCAAAAAACTAGAATAATCCACTGCATTAAACGCTTTAATCCCGACTAAATACCACCATTCATCTTGCATTTAGACTCGATTGTCTAGAATCCTCCCCATAATAAAAAATATTAAGGGACGGAACGAGTTAACTCGATCCACTTGTACGAAGCGCTTTTTTAGGCGGAAAAGTGTTAGGCATTTATAACGATAACAAGAAAAGGATTCCACCAAGTGAGAAGAAAAATAATCAGCAGAACACTGGCCGGCTTACTGGCCTTAACATTGAATACGGTTGCGACTGCGGCAGCTGTCAACCAAGCCTCCCCCGTGGGCATCAATACCAATGAAGCGATGGAAACTGATACCAGTGTCCCGTTTGTGGACCTGTTCAAACTCTCCATGCCATTTGATGAAGCCAAGCCTTGGTTCACTAAAGGACACGTTCAATTTGACCGCTTCGGTTGGCCTTCGCGTTTAAATCGTGGCACCGCCGGTACTCGCTTTTTGAACCAAATTAACCCGCAAGCGCTGCCACAAGGTTTGTACACGGTTAAGTATGATGGCAACGGTAAGATTCGCTACGGCGCGAGCGCTAAATTAGTAAAGCGTATGCGCGGCATGGATCTGATTAAATTTCAGCCGATGACGGATAACAAAATCACGGCCACCTTGTTTATCGACGAAACACAGCCTGGCAACCACGTGCGTAATATCCGCATTCTTATGCCGGGTGGAATTTGTGCAAACAATCCGTTCCGCACCGTGTCAGCCAAGAATCATTGCCGTGGCAACTTTATGTCATTTGCAGATCACCACGAGCGCATTACGTTTAACCCAGACTACCTGAACTTCATGAAAGATTTTAAGGTACTGCGCTTTATGAACATGGCGGGCATTACCCGTAATAACCTGCAACATTGGAGCAAGCGTCCCGTGCCAAAGCAAGCCACTTGGGGTGGTAGCGAAGGCCGTCGCGGTGTGCCGATTGAGATCATGGTTAAGCTGGCGAACCTGCTGAATGCTGATCCATGGTTTAATATTCCTCACAAAGCAGATAACGACTTTATTCGTCGCTATGCGCAGTATGTAAAAGCCAACTTGAAGCCACACTTGAAAGTGTACTTAGAGTACAGCAACGAGACTTGGAACGACGTATTCGTCCCACAAGCCGAGCACATGAAGCAAACGGGTCTGCGCTACAAGTTAGACAGCGACCGCCGTGTTGCTGGTGCAAAGTACTACTCCATGCAAAGTGTGCGCATCTTTAAGATGTGGGAACAAATGTTTGGTGGCAAGCAGCGTTTAGTCCGTGTAATGGGTGGCTTAACGACTGATGCCAACCTCTCTAACACCATTTTAGGCTACCGCAATGCCTATAAAGAGGTCGATGCACTAGCAGTCGCGCCCTACTTCTACATTGGTCAGGAGCGCATGCCGCGTGTTCGTAGCGTCGGTCAGGTATTCCAGCATTTAGAAGCCGCGGATAACCGTTACTCCATTAACAACACGCTCAAATACGTGAAGCAGCAAGCTGAAATCGCGAAAACGTATGGTGTTGATTTGGTCGCTTATGAAGGCGGTCAGCACTTTGTACACAGCAAGACTCACTCGGTGACCGAGGGTGCGACACCGTTCCTGATTCAGGCGAATCGTCACCCACACATGGCAACTTTGTACCAGCGTTTATTGAATGGTTGGAAGCAAGCAGGCGGTAAGTTATTCGTCGCCTTCTCAGCACCACGCTCATACACTTGGCACGGCAGCTGGGGAATTAAAGAATATATCAACCAGCCAATGAACCAAACACCGAAGTATCGTGCACTTATGGGCTTTGCACGTGGCAATGCCTGCTGGTGGGCTGCCTGTCGCTCAGCGAGCATTAAACGCTTGCCTAAGCCAAACAACGTGGTACAGCCTAAATATGTAAGCAATGATCAGTTTGCACCCAAGCCGCTATCGGTCAGAATCCGCAAGGAAAACCGTGCCCGCAATGGTTTGCAAATTGCCACACCAAACAGCATGCGCAGCGTGATCAGCGGTACCGTTCATGGTGGTAACGACTTAGCTGGTAACTGGCGCTCAAGCTGGGACGATCAGAACCTGTATGTGAAAGTGAATATTACCGATGACCGTCATGTTAAAGATTCACCAAAGCCTTGGGCTGATGACTCCATTGAAATCTACATTGATGCCGATGGCAGCCGTAAAACCCGCTACGATGGTTGGAATGACTTTCAGTTAACGTATCGCTTGTATGATCAGAAATTAACAATGGGTGGCAGCACGCCTAAAGGCCTAATCAATACGGTTAAGCACCGCATGATCAAGGTAGCAAATGGCTACCAGTTAGAAACCACTATTCCGTGGACCACGTTGAAAGTACGACCAAAAAATGGACATCGCATTGGCTTTGACATTCAAGTTAATGATGATGATACTGGCAACCAGCGCGATGCAAAACTAGCCTGGAATGCCAAAGTGGACCAAGCCTGGAAGAACCCACAAATGTTTGGGGAGCTGGTGTTGGCAAACTAAATCAAGCGCGGATAGGCATTAAACAGACCGGGCGGAACTTGTAAAAGTCCGCCCGGTCTTAATGGCACCCGTAGAAACAGAATAAGACCAAGGTGTATGACTACTAGAATACCGAGTAAAGGACTATTCCGACCATTGCTAGTATGTGGCTTGTTACTTTCAAGCCTTGCCAGTATCGCAGAAGATGCGCCAATCGACGCGCCCGTCTTCGTTAACCAAAGCTCACCGCTCGGGATCAATACCAATGAAGCGGTCGAGATTGATGCCAGTCTGCCCTTCGTAGACTTGTTTCGTCAGTCACTCCCCTTCGAATCCGCCAGACCCTGGCTCACCAAAGGCAAGATCGATTACGATGCCAATGGCTGGCCCAAGTCGCTGAATGGCGGCCAAGTCGGCACCCGCTTTCTAAGCCATATCCCCGCGGATGCACTACCTAAAGGCGAGTACACCGTGCGCTACGATGGTGAAGGGACATTGCGCTATGGCGGCAGCGTAAAAGTCGTTAAAAGCCAACCCGGTATGGATTTGATCCGTATGGAGCCGCTCAAAGATGGCACCATTACCGCGACCTTATTCATTGATAAAAGCAATCCTAAAAACTATGTGCGCGATATCCGCGTGCTACTCCCTGGCGGCATTTGCTTAGATAATCCGTTTAAGCGCGTGGATAATGCCAGCAGCTGCGGCAGCACGCCCTACTTAAGCTTTGCCGATCACCACGATCAGATCATGTTCAACCCCGACTACCTGAACTTCATGAAGGACTTCAAAGTCGTGCGCTTTATGAATATGGCCGGCATCACCCGTAACCCGCTGCGCTACTGGAAAGATCGCCCAAGCCTAAACCGCGCCACCTGGGGAGGCCCTGAAGGCATGCGCGGAATTCCGATTGAGATCATGGTCGAGTTGGCCAATCAGCTAAACATCAACCCGTGGTTTAATATTCCGCACGCAGCCACGGATGACTTTGTCACCAACTTTGCCAGCTATGTTGAAAAGCATCTGAAGCCCACGCTGAAAGTCTATATCGAATACACCAATGAAGCCTGGAATGCCGTCTTTGTGCCGCAAGCCGAGCACATGAAGCAGCAAGGTGTGATTCAAAAGCTGGATAAAGATCGCCGGATTGCTGGCTTTAAATATTACTCCAAGCAAAGCGTGCATATTTTTAAGCTTTGGGAGCAAGCCTTTAAAGGTAAAAGCCGCTTAGTGCGCGTGATGGGTGGCATGACCACAGACCTTGCGATGAGTGAAATTATTCTGGGCTATCGCAAAGCGTATCAACACACTGATGCACTGGCGATTGGGCCCTATTTCTATATCGACCAAAAAGAACTGCCCAAAATTAAAAGCGTGGATGACGTGTTCACCCTACTCTCAGCGCCGGACAATATTTACTCCATCAATAACCTGATGAAGAAGATTCGCCAGCAAGCCGAGATTGCTCAAGCTTATGGCGTGGATTTGGTCGCTTACGAAGGTGGACAGCATCTGGTTGATCATAAAACGCATAAGATGACTGAAGGCGCGACGCCTTACTTAGTGGCCGCTAACCGCGACCCGCGCATGGCGCGTGAATACTATCGCTTTTTAAGTGAGTGGAAAAAAGCCGGTGGTAATTTGTTTGTCGCCTTCTCAGCACCGCGCCCGCACACCTGGCACGGCAGCTGGGGCATTAAGGAATTCATCAATCAAACAATGGATGACGCCCCGAAATACCGCGCGCTCCTCGCCTTTAACCGTGGCGAACGCTGCTGGTGGCCAGCTTGTGAAACCTCGCAGCAAGTGCGCTTGCCTAAGCCTACCTCGATCCCAAGTCATTTGGTCACCGGCAAAGCGCCAGTGAACCTCGCGCCTCTCTCGGTTAGCCTTAAAAAGAACGAAGGCCTGCACAAAGCCACGGCTCAGCGCTTGTCCAAGCTGATTAAAGGCACCATGAATGGCCCGCAGGATTTAACGGCCATGTGGCGCGCAGCGTGGAATGACAAAGGCTTGATGCTCTGGGTTGGCATTCAGGATGACAAGCTGGTGAATGACTCCGACCAGCCTTGGGCCGATGACTCGGTTGAAATTTATATCGATGCCGATGGCAGCCGCGGCGAAACTTACGATGGCGAGAATGATTTCCAACTGAGTTTCCGCATGAAAGATAAAGCCGTCTCAGTCGGTGGCAGCTCGCCAAAACGTGACCTTAGTGCACTGACGCATCGCATGGTGAAAACCGCCAATGGCTACCGACTGGAAGCCACCATTCCGTGGAGCGTTCTGAATGTAACGCCCAAAGCCGGCATGCGCATGGGCTTTGAAGTACAGGTGAATGACGATGACAATGGTAACCAACGCGATGCCAAAGTCTCCTGGAATGCCACTTCCGATACCGCTTGGAAAAACCCTCAGTTGTTTGGTGAATTACTACTGACTGAATAATGGCTTTACGCGACTCTGTTTATTCAGAGCATCGCTTTAGTTATTCATACCGCAAATGTTCGGCTGGCATCAATAACTGGCCAGCCGAATCCACATCCACATCCACATCCACATCCACATCCACATCCACATCCACATCCACATCCACAGCTTAAATTCCGCACTGGCGTGATTCAACCGTCTGACTTTGCTTGACAATTACACGCTATTTTGTATATACATTAGATATATAAAGCAATAACGATTTATGACTCGTCGGACTTGCAAGCCATTGCGGGAGTGATCAAGTGTATGGATTAATTAAACAAACCAGCGCAACGCTGTTACAAACCACCCTACTGCTTGCCGCGACAATCACCGCAAGCGCTGCCAGTGCGCCAGACTTCGAACAACGACTCGACACCTTTCTCAGCCAGCTAAACCAACCGCTTAATTTCCCAGAACCACCCAGCAACACCGTCACCCTACCCAGCGCCAAACTGCATTATCAAGGCTGTCAAAACTACCCCTACCATAACGCCAATAACACCACCATCAGCCACAACACACTCACAAACGATATTAAACTCGGACTAAAGCAAGGCCTCAGTTGCCTCGCTGGCAACAGCCCCATGGGCAAACTTCACCCCTATCATGAAACCCAAGCACTCCAGTTGATGCGCTTGTTAGAAAGCGATCAGCCTAAAACCGTGCGCTGCGTCGCCGATGAGATCTTTGCCTATGCGGTCGCCAACTCTCCAATCACGCCCGACCACAAACCGCACCCGCAAGATAAAATGACTGAGGGATTACCCTATCCCGGCATTCTGATTGATACCTTTCGCTTAAGCGGCTCGATTTCTAAAAAGCTGGATGAAGCCACCTATCGTGAGTTTTACCAATTAGACAGCGGGCAGCTGGCCGTTATTCGTAAAGGTAAGCCGCTGCAATTAGCCGGCATGCACCGCTATCAAAACCGCGCGGCGTTGATGTTTCATGAAATGATTCATTGGCTCGGACATGAGCATTCCAGTATTTACCCTGACACCACCGATCTGTATGAAACCTGTTGCTTTGGTGGCAGTGACTTTATTTCGGATAGCGCGGCAAACAAAGCCTTTCAGCAGCAAGCCTGTGCGATTTTGAAATATGATGAGCTTTGGAGTGCCAATAAATACCGGCAAATGCGGCTGTGGAAGTACAAAGGCTATGATCAACTCAAACGTGCCATGCGCGACTTTAATGATTAGGAGCGGCGTGCTTAGCGATATACATTGTCTATCTGCTATAATCGACTAGCCATCACACTCCCGCCACAGGATAAACCCATGCAAAAAACAGAAAAACGAGAGAAGCAGCATAAAAAAGATAGCCAGCTCATTATCCGGATTAAATCGGAAGAGCGGGATCAGTTTGTGAGCCTGTGTGAAGAGCTGGATACCAGCGCGGCGCGGGAAGTGCGTCATTTTATTCGGGACTTTTTAAAAAAGCATCAAGATAAGCTGTAAGTAAACAAAGCACTATAAAACACGGTTTAATAGCAAGGGGCTCGCAAAACCCCTTGCCTGCATACTCAACGACTGATTATCGCTCCAAAATCTTGCTTAGTGATTAAGAATCTTTGATAAGAAATCTTTCGCCCGATCGCTTTCTGGGTTGTTAAAAAAGTCATGGGTATTACGGTCTTCAATAACCATTCCTTCATCCATAAAAATAACTCGATCGGCTACCTTTTTAGCAAAACCCATCTCATGGGTAACCACCATCATAGTCATGCCTTCCTGCGCCAGCTTCACCATCACATCCAGCACCTCATTGATCATCTCAGGGTCGAGTGCAGAAGTCGGCTCATCAAATAGCATGGCAATCGGGTCCATTGCCAGTGACCTTGCAATAGCAACACGCTGCTGCTGACCACCAGAAAGTTGCCCAGGATACTTATTGCGATGATCAATCAGTCCGACGCGATTTAGCAAACTCTCAGCACGTTCAACAGCTTCGTCCCGTGAGCGTTTAAGCACTTTTTCCTGTGACAAGCATAAGTTTTCCAGCACCGACATATGCGGATATAACTCAAAATGCTGAAATACCATACCGATACGCGAGCGTAACTGTGTCAAGTTCGTTGCCTTTGAAGTTACTTCCAACCCTTCAACGCTAATGCGTCCTTGTTGCACGGGTTCCAAGCCGTTAACACACTTGATCAACGTCGACTTACCTGAACCGGATGGACCACAAACGACGACAACCTCACCCTTTTTCACCTTTGAGCTACAGTCTTTTAAAACCTGAAAGTCACCGTACCATTTGCTTATATTTTCAATCTCAATCATGTTGCCATCCTATTTTTTAGATGTCTGACATATAACGACGCTGCAAAGCAGATTGTGAAGTAGACAATCGCCGCGAAGATATACATCTCAACTAAGCGACCCTCTGTTCTGGCGACAATCGAGGATGCAGTCATAAAATCACGTAAGCTCACCACGAATACCAACGAGGTATCCTGAAACAAAATAATGCCTTGCGTCACCAAAATCGGAATCATATTTCTAAACGCCTGAGGCAAAACAATATAACGCTGAATTTGCCAATAGCTTAAGCCTGTCGACTGTCCGGCATGGACTTGCCCCTTGCGTACGCTTTGAATACCAGCCCGCATGATTTCGGAGTAATAAGCGGCCTCAAACATAACGAATGCAATCAACGCAGAGTAAAATCCACCGATTGGATAACCCAGTACTAATGGCACTAAGAAGTAGAACCAAAAGATCACCAGAATCAAAGGTATCGATCTAAGCAAATTAACGTAGGTAGCCGCCACTAATGATAGAGGCCAAAATCCAGATAACCGCGCTAATGCCAGCAAGGTTCCAAAGATAATTCCGCCTATGATTGAAAGAAATGTTAGCCACAAACTGAGCTGCAATCCTTGCCAAAGAAACGGTAGCGAGTCGAGAATAACCTGAAAATCAAAATCACCCATCTCAAGCTCCCTTTCCCATAAAGCCTGGAATCGCGATGTAACGCTCCAGCATCTGCATAATTACGGTTGCGATCAAGGCAATAGACACATAAATAATCGTAGCTGCCGTGAATGCTTCAAAACCTTGGAAGGTATACTCGGCAATCTGCTGACTTTGAGCGGTAAGCTCTAGTAGTCCAATAGTTAATGCGAGCGAGGAGTTTTTAAAAACAGTCAAAAACTCAGAGGTTAGCGGCGGTACGATCATGCGAAATGAAATCGGCAACAAGATATAACGATAGGTTTGCCCCATACTGAGGCCATGTGCTTTCGCAGCAGAGGAAAGCCCTGATGGCACCGTTTCTATTCCAGCCCGAACCTGCTCTGCAATCCTTGAAGCCGTATACAACGCTAATGCAACAACAGCGGTTACAAACTCAGGGTTTGGCATATCTCGTTTGATCCAACGCCCAACATCATCAGGCATCATTTCAGGCACGGCAAAATACCAAATAAACATCTGCACTAGCAGCGGGATGTTACGGAATAATTCAACATAAGCCGTGCAAATAAAGCGAATCGCTTTGTTGGGCACGGTACGGCCAATTCCTACTAATGAGCCAAGTGTGAACGCGATAACCCACGCGCAAAGGGCAACTGATATCGTCCAACCAAAACCGCTAATCAACCAGTTGAGATACTCCTCTTCAAAGAGCACTCCCCAGTTCCAGTTATAGTTCATACGTTTACTCCCTCTTGTATCTGCTGAATTAAATGCTTAGCAAAGCGGGCATAAAGATTGGCGCTCCGTTTTGGGAGCGCCCTTAGCCATAAACTTATTCTGGCAGTCCGCCAATTTTAAAAGCAGCTTTAAGAAGGTCATCGGCAGGAACGCCAATTGGATCAAACCATTTAGAGTAAATATCTAGGATTTCACCCGAGCGCATTACCTCGGCCAGTGCTTTTTTACCCACCAATTCAAAAGCACTATCATCTCGGCGAACCATGATTGCATACGGGTCAAATGACAGGAAATCTCCCACCACGGCATAGTCATCTGGCTTCTTTGATTTTGAGATCAAACCAAATAGCAGAATATGATCAGTTGAATAAGCATCTACCCGATCCGTTTCCAGCGACAGCATACCTTCAGCGTGATCTCGAACTGGCAACACCTTTACATCAAGTCCCGCCGCTTCAACCGCAGCCTTTACAGCACGCTCATTAGTCGTTCCCTGAGCCAGTGCAATTGCTTTACCGCCAAGATCAGCAATGGTTTTGATACCACTATCTTTGCGCACCAACAACTTAGTACCGGTGATAAATGTCACTGGCAGGTATTCAACTTGCTGCTGACGCGTCAGGTTATTGGTCGTTGAGCCACACTCCAAGTCAATCGTTCCATTGGCCATTAGTGCGATACGTGTTTTGGGATTAACTGGAACGTATTTAATCTTTAGCTCTTTACCCAACTCCGCCTCGACGGCCTCAACAATCTTCAAGCAAAGATCAATCGAATAACCAACTGCCTTTTGATTACTATCTAGATAAGCGAATGGCACTGAAGACTCGCGGTGGCCGAGAACAATCTCACCGGATTCTTTAATCTTATCAAGTGTGCCAGTGTAGTCTGCGGCAAAGGTCATCGTTGAGCCTGCGCTCATCAAGCCAACGGCCATAAACGCCGAAATCAATGTCTGTTTAAAGGTCATATTACTACTCCAATTGTTTCAGTTGATTAATCTATGTATTCCGGCAATTCAAATGCTTCAGGGTAGCCGAACAAAGCCGAGCTTCCACCCGTGTGCAGAAACACAATATTTTCCATATCCTTAAACTCGCCTTGCTTGACCAAATCGATCAAGCCATCCAGTCCTTTGCCTGAATAAACTGGGTCAAATAATAGGCCTTCAGTCTCTGCCAGTAGCTTGACCGCTTTGCGCATTCCATCAGTTGGTAAGCCATAGCCAGCACCAACATAATTGCAGTTCGCTCGGACCTGATCTCGTTCGATTTCAATACCAGAATCAAGATAAGCAGCCGTTTTAACAGCTAGGTCATAAACCATTTGTTCTTGTTTCGCCTGTGGCGCGCGAACGCCAATACCCAATAAATTAATATTGCTTTTAATTGCGGCTAAACCTGCAACTAGGCCAGCCTGAGTTCCAGAGCTTCCTGTGGCGTGAATCAGTGCATCGACCTTCAGCCCCATAGCATCCGCTTGCTCTTCCAGCTCACGGGCACAATTGACATAACCAAGTGCACCGATAGGATTGGAGCCACCACCAGGGATGATGTAACAGCTGTCGCCGTTTGCGTTTAACTTCTCAGCGAGAACTTCCATTTCGGCATTCATATCAGTATCTGCCGCCCGTACTGACACAGTCGCGCCATGCAAACGATCAAGCAAAACGTTGCCATTTAACTGATAAGGTCGATCTTCGTAGCCAGTGCGATCTTCCAGCAGGATGTGGCACTTCATGCCAAGCTTAGCGGCAGCGGCTGCTGTTTGACGAGCATGATTAGACTGCGTCGCACCTTGAGTGATGACCGTATTAGCGCCCTTGGCTTGGGCATCGGCCATTAAAAACTCTAATTTCCGCGTTTTATTACCGCCTGTTGAAAGCCCTGTACAATCATCTCGCTTAACCCAGATTCGTGGCCCACCAAGCATCTTGCTTAAACGATCCATTGGCTCAAGCGGAGTGGGCAAATGGCCTAAGCGCACCCGTGGAAATCCTGACAACACGATTGAAAGCTCCTTACACAGCCGCAGATCGACGCCGGTATCAGATTGTTTTATCTCTGTATTTTCTTGAATTGTAGATGTCACCGTAGGCTTCCTCTGAATGAATTCACTAGACTATTAAACAAATTTAAGCTTGTGGAAAATGCCAATTTGTCCGCATACTCATACAAAATGTATGGCTGGAGATGACTTAATGGATTTACAGTGGCTGGATGACGTATTGATATTGTTAGAAGAAAAAAACATGACGCGAGCAGCTGCCAGACGGCATATCACCCAACCAGCCTTCTCTCGTCGGATCAAATCATTTGAGGACTGGGTTGGCATACCGTTACTGGAGCGCAAAGCGAATAAAGTAGAATTAAGCCCCTCGCTATTTGCGAACGAGCAAGAGATTCGCTCACTCATTGTGCGCGTTACGGAGTTACGAAACAGAGTTCGACACTTCAAACCAGAGCGCATCAATGTCAGCATTGCCAGTCAACATGCCCTGATTTTTTCATCATTTCCTGACATAGCCACCATCACCCAGCGCTTATTCCCCTCACTGAATTTCAGGTTGCGTGCTGGTAATCGAGGCGACTGTATCTCTATGTTTTTACGAGGAGATGCATCGATGCTGTTGTGCTATGAAACCCCTAGTGCCAATCGAATGCCATTTGACGAATCAATCAAACGTAGTACTTGGGGAAGCGATCGATTAGTCCCAGTAATTGGTGGCAGCTTGCGTTATTGGAGACAGGAAAACGGCGAAGTACCAGATGACATTCCTACGATTATTTACCCTGAACAAAGCTACTTCTCTGAATTGTTATCCACGGAAAATAGCGCGTTTTCAGTTCGTAGCAAAACCGCAAATCCTGCCTATGAGTCGGCTTACTCCGCAGGGATAAAAGAGATGGTGGTACGAGGCCTTGGTTTTGCTTGGTTGCCTATGAGTATGGTGTACAAAGAAGTTGAAAATGGTCAACTGGTCAATTTAAGCGAGAGCTATGGCACTATTCCCCTAACCATTTCTCTGTATACCAAATCAGATAAAAAGATCTTAGAAATAGTCCGCGCTATTACGATGGAAAAACCGTAGTTAATACGCTTCGGAAATAAAAAAGGGACTCTAAAAAGAGCCCCTTCCTACCATCAAGTATCAATCTTCCTGATACGGTGCCACCATCGACTCATGTGACTTAATCGAAATCGTGTACTCCGCATCATCATGCGACTGCAAACCGTCAATCTTCGAGCGGCTGGCATCGGTCACATAACGGTACTTCACCCCATTTTCAGCCACACGCAAGCTTGCCTGCTCCATGTTGATATCCAGCGATACCTGAGGACGCACGATGACTGTTTCTGACTGAGTCGCATTCATCGTGACCGCTGTTTTGGGTAAAAACACCAAGCATTTAGAATGACGGATACTCATCACCGCATCATCACCAATGCGAGGCTGCATATCACCCAAGCAACTCCAGCGAATGCTCTTGGCATCATGCCAGTAGAACACGGTAGCAGCCTGATCCAGCTTAATGGTCAACGGCGCATCCCATTCTTTACTTACCCAATCGGCGCTCTGGCTTTTCAACTCAGCGGCATTTTCATCGGCATAGTTAAAGTCATCACCCGACATATACCAGATAAATAAAGCAACCGCCGCGATCAGTACCACAAAGCCAATTCCAATCCAGGCAAACAGCTTTTTACCAATGCCCAGAATCTTTTTTCCGACAGGATTTGCGATAATCTCGCCATCTAAATACTGCTTAGCCAACTCATCTGGTGAACCGAAGCGCTCCAGTAATGGCTTACCAGACTCTGCCGCATGGCTTTGAATTTCCTGAATAATGTCGTCACGTGAAGCACGATCCAAACCCGCCAATGCTTTTTTCAGCGCGGTAATGTATTGATTGTTGGTCATTTTAAATCCCTCAGCTTATCCAGCGATTGCTGGTTATCTTGAAACATCCCTAACATCGTTGGCAGCAATGCTCTGCCTTCGTCACTTAACTGATAATGGCGTCTCGGATGCCCTCCTTCTGAGGGAGTCACCCAGTGTGAATCTAACCAGCCATTTTTAAACATTCTGTTGAGGAGCGGATACAGCGTTCCCTCGTTAACCGGCAGACCCGCTTGCTCCAATGTTTGCAACATTTCCAAACCGTAGGACGAGTCCTGCTTGTCTAACACCACCAGCACACAAAGCTCCAGATACCCTTTGCGCAGCTGCGCTAACCATTTTTGATACGTCGTGTTTTCCATAGAGAATTCACTCACCTAATACTATGTTATGCATAGTCATTAATTACATTGACACGTTCATCGTCGACGCAGTTAGTATAATCACATAATACTATGCAATGCAAAGTATTTTATTTTAAATCTGTCAATACTCAGTTTCACCAGAAAAGCCCGGAGCTGCATAAGAATATGTCATTTATGTAATCAAAAACCCTGACGGTGATTTAGGTAAACCGCCGCTTCTTTGCTATGCTGGGCATGCACGATTTAATTTTACAATCATGGAGATGGAATGTATGAGCACAGTACAAATTGAATGGGGTAATCTAGGTAGAAGTGAAGCAGTAGAAAAAGAAATTCATGAGAAATCTAAGAAAATATTCATGCATGCACCGACCGCAACCACGCTGGTTGTGCACTTTCAGATTATTAACTCAGCCAATAGTGCCGGTGTCTCACTCGAAAAAGTGACCATGGAATTGCGCCTTCCGAAGCATCAGGATATTCGCGCGGAAAGAGAAGGCGAAAATCTCTACAAATGCATTCGTGAGTGCAAAGTGGCTTTGTTAAAGCAAATCGAAAGCCATAAGCAAATTGAGCATGATCGCGCGGTTGATAAGATCGAAACTGAAATTTAAATCGGCGAGCTGATCCGGTAGCACCGACCTGTGCTTACCGGATCAGTTATTTTATTGACCAATTAACCCTTCTAAAGTCGGTATCCATGCCTGCTTTTCAACCTCAAGACGACCTTCATTATCTAATCGTTTAAGAATCGCTAACGCATCTCCTAACAGCATTTTTGATTCATCAGGTTTCAGCTGTGAGAGTTTGTAATAGCTCACCACCAAATCCGTTTGCCACTGCACCATCTTAGGATTGAGTTCTGCCAGTGTCTTGGCGATGGCAAGGCCATCCTCATAGGCCTTGAGCGCTTTGATACCGTCACCGTTGGCCTGATGCATATTTCCAATTTTATCGTAGCTCACGGAAAGGTCGCGTTGCCAGCCGGTGTGCTTGGGGTCGAGTTCCGCCAGTGTCTTGGCGATGGCAAGGCCATCCTCATAGGCCTTGAGCGCTTTGATACCGTCACCGTTGGCCTTATGCATATCGCCTATTCTCTCAAGTGGTATCGTACTGCCACGCTGCCAGTCTGCATTTTTTGGATCTAGCTTTTTGAGCTTTTCCCAAATGTCCAACGACTCCTCATATGCCTTCAGCGCCGCCCCCTCGTCACCGTTGGCCTGATGCATATCGCCAACCTTGTTATGACTCACGGAAAGGTCGCGCTGCCATTCGGTGTGCTTGGGGTCGAGTTCCGCCAGTGTCTTGGCGATGGCAAGGCTATCCTCAT
>Ga0193958_1000059_pt1 | contig 57578 bp, 69 predicted proteins | sample FB_1_MG_FD_140320 | JGI IMG/M metagenome (GOLD analysis project Ga0193958, IMG submission 140320) | Microbial mat bacterial communities from the Broadkill River, Lewes, Delaware, United States - FB_1_MG | ecosystem: Environmental > Aquatic > Freshwater > River > Microbial mats | place: USA... | reverse complement strand
AATAACCCCACAGTTTGGATTTTCTTTGATTAATTTTTTTTTGGAAAATTAATTATTGGGGAGGGGGAAACGTGATGGATGGGATTATGTTTGGGGTAGAATGTTTGGTTAATCGAGCGTTAAGGGGGGTTGTGTGGTGTTTTAAGTGTGGTGGTGTATGTGTTTATACCTAAGTGCGTTTTAACGTCTTATTTCACTGTTAACAAAATATATAGGTTTCCGACCACTAAGTTAGTTTTTAGTTGCGTTTATATACATAATACTTTTCGTGATTTATATTGCAATAACACATCAAGCTTGCTTACAATACAATTAAACCGCCAGCCATAAAAACACATCATAAATATATTGATTAACTTGAGTTGTAATGTTATGATGTTGTTTCTTTGAGTTTTAATAGTTAATGCAAGCATCTTTAATAAAGGGAAATAATTTTGAACCAAGATAACTTAGTGTGGATTGATACTAAAACCACAGGCATGAATCCACGTAGAGATTCTATTTTGCAAGTTGCGTGTGTAGTAACAGATAAAAACCTAAATGTTATTGCTGAACATAAAGATATTGCTATCCATCATTCAAAAGATTTTATGGATAATATGGGTGAATGGTGTATTGAGCAGCATGGTAAATCTGGGTTGACTCAACAAGTGCTTGATAGTAAATTATCTTTACGCGATGCAGAGCAACATATTTATGATTTTATGTTAAATCATGTAGGGGAAAACATATCTCCAATGTGTGGGTCAAGCATTCGTTTTAATGTTGCGGGTTGCGGGAAAACTTACTTGATGAAGTATATTTTGCACCGCTCTCAGGATTACAAACATGATGAGTTAGGGCATCGATTGGTAATGTATTTGGATTGCTCTAAGTGTGAGTTGCCTGATAATATTTCTGATTTCATCACGCAGTGGTTGACTCAAAATGACACAGAGTTAACATTCGATATCGTTTGGAAACTAATGCAAAATGAGTGGGTTGTACTTTGCTTAGACAATGTAAATAATGATTCACATGCGTTTAATGTCGGTGAATTGCTATTTAGTGTTGGCAAGGTGGGTGATACCGCTTGTGTCATGGCGTGCAAGAAAGGTTTTGAGGATGGGGTTTATGAAGCTGTTAATTGGGTATGTGATACAAGCACATATGAGTTACTGAAACCTAGTCAGAATGATATCGATTACGGTAAAGAAAATTGGATGCTTGAACGGTTGGCTTATAGAGTTGCTGAGAAGATGGGGGTTAAAAAAGATAAAATAAAACTTAACTATTGAGTTGATGGCGTGTATAATTGGTGTTTTAACGAGTGTAAAATTAACAAGGAATAAATAATGAATATCACTGTGGTTTGTCTAAAAAGCGGTAAGGTTTTAGTGGGTGGTTATGGTGAAATGTCAGCACCTCAGACGCGTTCAATTTTATCTATAAGAGGGGTTGACTGGGTTGTGCGTAAAGTTAAATACAATATAACTGCCACCCACGCCAACATTAAGGATGATGGAACGATTGAGTACGGCAGGTGTGAAGGTGCTACATTAATGGTTAGTAAATTAGGTAATGGTGAGGATATTTAGAGTGGAAAGTATTTTATTTGTATTAGATAGTCTCGAAGGTAAACTCCTGCATGAGGACAGTAGGTTAGTGCGCCAACCTACGAAAGGTGATAAGGTGAAGTTATCTGGCTTTGAACCTTCTTATATTGTGGACGATGTTTTCTTTTTCGTTCACATGCGCAAACCCTCAAGCCAATGTGTTCGTCAACCAAAGTCGAGCGTTGTAGTTGTGTTAAAGGAGTTCATTGAGAATGACTGTTAAATTTGTGTTGGGTAGATATGTGCCAAATCAATGTATTGGAGAAGCACTGTGTGAGCATAAAGATATTGATTTTCTTCCACGAAAAGGGGAGAAGGTGTTACTTCCAGATGATAAAAAAACCTATGTTGTGACCGATATTGTTAATATAATTTCTCATGATAACCCTCACATCGTTATTTTCTTGAGGGACGCATATGATCGTAGATGTTAAATCGTAGCAGATAACCCTAAGTATTCATATTTTAGCGGTATTAGTTTGCCGCACCAAGGAGATTCCATGAGTGAAAAGTACAACGAGATTTTAGATAAACGTAAAGAACAGCTTGTTTTAGGTATCAAGAAGCTTAAACATTTTGATCACCATGTCAAGTTTTTCAGCTCTCAATTCTGCGAGTTAATGAGTGGTGTTATTGTAGATATTAATGGCATTGTTACGAAAGATTCTCTCAAAGATGATTGTTTTAGTGAGAATGTTCGCGAGATATGCTTGCTAGACGCTCTTGAATTTGTTTCTGAATGCATGACATTAGTGCAGGATGATGGAAAGGAATACAAGTGTTACCAGAAAAAAGGTCTAACACTTGAAACTAAATTCTGTCAAGATCGGCAATCTGTTGATTTAGTGTATGATGCTCACCGTATGGGGCGTTTCATCAAACCGCATGAGAATAACTGTCAACGGTTTTATTTTCAAGATGTAGATTTTATGAATTATGTTAAATCGGCTAGCGGGTATATAGAGCCTGATACAGCTGCGTTAATGACATCATGGTATCACAGCGGGAAATATAACTACGGTGCTGAAAACGATTGTCAGTACATGAGTATTAGTGGGCACGTAGATTATCTGAATGCCGATGAACAGAGAACTAAAGCTTTCAGGTATCTTAAATCATTTCTAATTGAAAATTATGTGGATACACCTTGCGATAATCCATTCTTTACCACAAAAACAGCTTTAAAGAAAATTGCAAAAGACTTTCTTGATTTTCAAGATAGTGTAGGTTGCGCTTACAATTGGGCTGAGGATGATAATCAACTGTATGATTTACAGCAGGATCTATTTATGATGCTGCACAATGTGCATGTTAAAAACATGCGGATAGAGCCATTTATCGTTGGCTATGTTTGGGATGTTGAATTCTTGCTTGAGACAATTAGGGTTGATGAGGAACTTTATAATGTTGCTGATAAAGTCGGTAAGCTGAGTTTAGTAAGAAATCCCGATTGGCAACAAAACACATTTATTTATCAGGATGAAGCTGCGCTGAATCTGATTCATGATTACATTCAATCTCAGCTTGCTGATGATAATGGGTATAATATTCAAGAGCTGGCACGAATTGAATACGCGCTTATTGCTATGTATGGGGAAGCTTATAACGACCCAGAAGAACCAGCTTATGAGTTTAAGGAGAAGATGTGAATGATGGTTTTTAAGGATTTGAATGGTAATATCATCCTTGATGGGTGTGATGAAAAAGTTTCTCCTAATCTAGGAGATAAAGTTACCATTAATAAGGTTAAGTACGTTGTTACTGATGTTGAAATTCAGCTAAACACTAGCGGTAGATTTGAAAATATCATCGTAACAGTTAATAAGTATAACTAACAATTATGGTACGTCGTTAATTTATATTGGCGGCGATAAGGATAAAATATGACACCACAACAAGTAGAAAATTATTATCAAGGGTTGGATAACACGGATACACTTTTTAATCTGATTCTTGAGTCACTAATTAATTATGATAATAATGGTAAACCACAAGGGTTTAAAGTATTGCAACAAGATGCCAAGGATGCTATAGAAAAGCAATCTGGTGAAATATTAACCAAGACTTTATCAGATTGCTTTGGATGGGATTTATCAATCATTTTTATGCAGGAATATTTGGGTGGGGTAGTTGATATGGGTTTAGAACTTGATGAGAAAAGCAAGCTTGGTGTGTTGGGGGCGCATAATATGTTATAATTAAAGTGTTGCCCTTGTCATGAGGGTTTTATTTTTTATAGGGAACAATATATGAAAAAGATTTTATTATTAGGTATGGTTGGTTTGTTAGTTGGCTGCAATACAGAAGCTAAGAGTTATAATGTGAAGTGTTATAGTGGTGGAGTGGAGGTTTTTAGTGCTAACGATAATAGCATTAAAGATGTGGTTACAAGCGACATGAGAACTCATGTTATATATCGTAATAAGGATATTGTTACCATAACTGGAATGTGTGTAATTAAGGAGGGCAAGTAATGAGTGTTGAAGTTTTAGTTTATCCTGATTGTAAGTTATACAGTGAAAACATGACTCCTGAAGAATTTGAAGATGAATTTCATGAGGATGAACGGGATTATGTAATGCGCGTGTATGGAGAAGGGAAGTGTTCTGGAAAGTTTAAAGATGGCACGGTATGGGAGCATGGAGGGGATGACGGGACTAACATGGGAAGCGGTCATTCTTTTGCTGAATTTATCGAAGTGCTGAATAAATTAGCTGTAAAATCTGGTTATCATGAAAATGGCGAGCCTACATTGTTTCAGGAGGTAAATGAGTGTGATCAGTTTGATAGTGCGGCTTGCAAGAAGATTTATAGCGATCTAAATAAGATTCATGGTGACGTGTATTATGAGATGGTTAAGTCATTTAAGCCTGACAGTATTTTAGAAGAGTTCTTTGAAGAAAGATTTGATGGCTTTAAAAGCGCGTTTGAATGCGGTGCTGACAATGGTTATGTGGAATTTTGTTAAATAAATGCAAATTATTTCAAACACAAGCTTGCATTACTAACTATATAAGCTATAATGTGTATATGTTGATTAGGCAACACCTAAAGATACTTCTAAATATTTGCTGGAAATAACACTTTAGATAATATCCTAAGAAACATTAAATAAACACAGGCAATAACTGGTGATACTTCTACGCAGGATAATATCCTGCAATAGGCATTACATCTAAAAGAAAACACCAGTTAACATCCTAACTACCAAGGCTAGGATTAGTGATACTTCTATTTAACTTTAGTTTTTCTACCATCCATAGTAGGAAAACATCTATCACTAATCAACTTCCTTTCTACGGGCTATACCAAGCGTTACTTCTATAATTTTTTTTATGTTAAAAATCACGCTTGGTAACTACCCTCTTATATTAAAAAAGAGAAACATGGATAAAAACACCCATCTAATTGCATTTAAAAAATTAAAATCTATACTTATTCCTATTCAAGATTCTGTCGAGATATCTAGTAAAGAGAAGTATAATTTTATTATTAACTTTATAGTTGAATCTAAAAAACTAGGTTATTCATTATCAAGCGTTTTAATTCGTGAGTTATTTTCGTGCGATAATATTACGTCGTTAAAAAAGATATGTGAAACTTATTTAGAGTTTATGTATAATGAATCTGGATTAGACACGGATTTTAAAGTAATGTATGAAGGATTCCCTAATCAAGTTTTAAGTGTTGAACGAAATAATTTGTATTATAACGCACTAATGCATTATGCAAGTGACGGTAAGTTTTTTCCTGATGCAACTAACGATGAACGCTCACCTTTATATGAAGACACTAACTTAACCTTAATTGGTAGTTGTGATATCGACGATGTTAAAGGTGTGCTTAATAACATCTTAAACTCAAAAGAATCATTATCAGAACAAGATAAGAACCTACTTATAAATTCATTAGATATGTGCTCAGATTTTTCTTTAGTTGAATATAAAGAAACTGCATGTATTGTTGCGGGGGAATTTATTCGTAAAGGTGAGAAGGTACCTGATAACTTAATTAAAAACTCAACCGATGTATTGAGGGTGTGTACTTATTTATCAGGTGGTGATGTATCACTTTCAACTAACACAAAATTTATTAGTTTCAAGCGTAAGCAGCGACGTTTAATTTTATCTATGTTGGAATCTTTAATTAAAGAAGAAGATATCAAGCGTCACAGTGGTAAATGGGGTAAGTTATTTCACGGTCTTCATGTGGGTGAGTATAAAGATAGTTTCACTAGATGTTATCTAATCGCATTAAAACTGAGAAAAAATAAAACACTAACATCATTTAACACTAATATAGAAAGATTAATTAATGATCTCTCTCATATTAAAGATAGTACCATTAAGTCAGAACAAATTATACCTAAACTAACAACTTTACTATCAAGTCGACCTACTGAATTTGCTAGACGGTTAGATAAAATCCTAACAGAATGTGATAGTGAGTTCACACAAATATTTGTGTTGAAGGAATTCAAGAAAGTGGTGAACGGTGTTGATGTTAAAATCTTGCTGCAATTACTTGGACATTTTAAAACCAGATTCACAGCATATAATGAAAAGTTCATTATTCCAAAATCGCTTACGCAAAATATCAGGATTGTGAAAAAAGATATTAAGGCAATCCACACTTATGCACTTACGCAATTATTAGGCGTTATTCAAGATGAAATATCTTTTAAGTTAGGTGGTAAAAGCAAGATGGGTAATGTTTATGTTGATAGTAGGTTAGATAAGATATTTTTACCAAGTCAGCAACGTAGCGCAAGTGATTCTAAATTTACTTTGGCACGTGGATCAAGAATTCCTTTTGAAACTGAAAAGGATGTAATTAGAATGTTCGTTTATTGGGTTGGTCAAGATATTGACTTATCAGCGCAATTCCTAGATGATGAATTTAATTCTATTGGTCATGTTTCCTACACTAAGTTAAGAAGTGGTAAATTTGATAGTTATCATTCTGGTGATATAACCGCAGCACCTAATGGTGCCTCAGAGTTTATTGACGTAAACACTAAACAATCATTTGAAGCTGGTGCTAGATATATAGTTATGAGCGTCAGAGTTTATTCTGGTGATAATTTTTCAGAACATGACACTGTTTACTGTGGGTGGATGGGTAGAGAAAAACCTAATAGCGGTGAAATATATGAACCATCGACTGTGCAGCAGAAAGTATCATTAACTGGTGAATCTCGCACTTCAATACCCGCTATTTTTGACTTAAAAACAAAAGAAGTAGTTTGGGTTGATATTTATAACACCGATAGGGTTGGTAAACCAAATAATATTGAAAGTAATTTTGCTTCTACGCGTGAAACTGTGAAGTTTTTTGTTAATCGTAAAAATCAGGTTACATTATTAGAGTTGGTAACAATGAACGCTAGAGAGCGCGGAAAAATTGTTCAAGACATTGATGATGCTGACATTATCTTTAGTTTGGATGATGTTGATGGTAAAAACACAGTCACTCCTTTTAATATTAATTACATTAATTCTGAATTAATTTGATTTAGGGGTTGCATTATAAAATAACGGTGCTATAATACTTCACATGGTTCGGAAATAAATTATCTTTCTTTAATTTCTAATTTATTTTTCTGTTAAGCACTCCGAACCATAACTATATTTAATACGCGGGTATGATGAAATTGGTAGACATGATGGATTTAGAATCCATTGCCGTAAAAAGCGTGTAGGTTCAAATCCTACTACCCGTACCAAGATATGGAATGGCATTCATAGGTGAGATAAGCTGACTGTAAATCAGCGGCATTGTCAATAAGTCTTTGTTGGTTCGATTCCAACCCATTCCACCAATTTACTCTGTGTGTAGCTCAGTCTGGTAGAGTTCTCCCCTTGGAAGGGAGTAGTCGTAGGTTCAAATCCTACCGCACAGACCATATACATTATAGCGGTGTGGAGCAGATGGAAGCTCGTTAGGCTCATAACCTAAAGGTCGCGTGTTCGAGTCACGCCACCGCAACCAAATACGCTACGTTAGCTCAACTGGTAGAGCACTCGGCTTTTAACCGATAGGTTGCGGGTTCAAGTCCCTCACGTAGCACCAGTTTAAATGGCATGTAACTCAGAGGTAGAGTAGGTGACTGTTAATCACTTTGTCGTAGGTTCGATTCCTACCTTGCCAGCCAAATTAGGAAGATCGCATGTGGCGTGCTTATCGGTCTTGAAAACCGTGATGACTAGTGATAGTTGTAAGGGTTCAACTCCCTTATCTTCCTCCAAGATATTATCTCTGTAGCTCATTTGGACAGAGCAACGGACTTCTAATCCGTAGGTAACTGGTTCGAGTCCAGTCAGGGATACCAAATATTGCCCCATTAGCTCAATTGGTTAGAGCAACCGACTCATAATCGGTAGGTTTTAGGTTCAAGTCCTTCATGGGGCACCAGTATTTTTTTGATGTAGGTTTGTAGTTATGAAACGATTTATTAGTGTGATGGTTGTAGTAGCTAGTATGGGGATTGGTTATACAGCTAGTGCTGAGGTTATTAGTGAACATGAGTTGACTCGTAAAATTGAGTTAGATATTTTTGGTGTAAACTCAATTATCTATGAGTTTACACCAAAGTCATACCCGAATAAAATATGTCTTATGGCTAGAACTGGTCACGGGTTATCTTTAACATGCTTCGATAAGCAAGAAATCAAAGACACTACTTGTAAACAATAAGCGAATTAAAGTATTACTTAACAATATATTGGAATGATTTATGTATGCAGATAAGCCTCTAAATTCATTAGAATTATGGATTTTAAAGAAAATTTTCAAGAAAGTCTGTGCTCAGGGATTCTATCATGAATGTAGAATTATTCAAGTTCTTTCTCTATTAATCTCTTCAGCTAGAGCTGAATTCACAGAGGATAATAAAGTAACATTAGATCAGTTTCTCAGTTCATGCTGGACTGATTCAATATCTAAAACATAATATAATTATCCCCATAGCTCATCTGGATAGAGCGTAAGTTTCCTAAACTTAAGGCAACAGGTTCGAGTCCTGTTGGGGATACCAGAATCACATTTGTGATAACTCCTTTGATTCGGGATGAGTTAAAGTAGTAAAAACTAGCCCCTTAATTGGGGCTTTATTATTTTGGTTTCTTAAAAACCAACCCTTCATTCTCCATAACCTGTTTCAAGGTTAATTGTTCAAAATCACTTCCAACAAATTCATCTAAACTAAGTTTAACTCTTTTTTTTGTAGCTGGGTTATAAACACCGTCAACAACTGCTGCTGCATATTTTTTACCTAGAATCTTATCAACTTGTTCTCTACCAGCAACTGACCTAGCTTGTTTTCTATATTGAGCAGTTAGATCGGGTTCAGCAGGTATTTCACCCATGAATTTATCATAAGCTAAAGCACCAACTTTATTTCTCTTAACACCCATAGCTTCTGCTGACCTCAATACTGGCACCAACACACTTCTGCATCTTTGATGTATCGGTGGTCTTGCTGGAACTTCCCCTTCAATCCATACCTGCCCCTGCAAAGCTCTGCACCTTGGTGTTGTGCGGCGATCAATAACAGATAACCATCTATACGCTTTTATATATTTTATGTTATTTAATTCAATATCTTGACTTGATTGTGATGCATAATAAAGAGTACTGGTCTTAGTGGTTGTTTCCACATCTCGTCTCTGACCCTCATATGTTTTGCTGTCGCGATATCGTTTCATAATTTGACGGTTTGTTAATCCGTTTTTTACACCATCACGAATCGCTTCTCTTATAATACGCCTTTCATCTTTGGCTAAACTATTTCGCCACTCCTTAAGGGTTCTTGAATTATTTTCATCATCATGATATTTAAGAGGTTCTGTTTTAAGTCTTCTTTTTAATTTAGTTAATTGAACTTTTGTGTATCGGTTTGGTTTTAGTAATAGTGGAATTAAAACCGATGCTAATAAAGCATCTTTAAAATCAGTTTCATAATCAGCTAGATCATTTAATGATTCCTGATGGTCAGCAAATGATTTAACATAACCCTTATTTATCTCATTGTAAATTTTACCTAGTAATTCATTAACTTCATCATCTGTTTTATCAGATACTTCGCCAGCATCGTAAAGCAGGCTAGTGTATGAAGCTAGTATCTTATCAAGATGTTTATCCATATCATTAGCCAGACCACTAGCCAGCCTATTAACATAGATAGCGTGGGATGCATAACCATCTAATAATTCTTCGTTCGCGGTATCAGGCATAATAAATTAGGTAAGTATTTCCTGAGCCTGCTCAGGTGAAATAAGTGGCTCAGTATTCCCGTTCCATGTTACAGTGGAAATATAATTAACACCATTGATCGTGTCAGGATCGTTTAGATCAATCATTTGGGCGTAATCCCCATCATCTGTTTGGCGAGATGGTAGGGCATTTATTTTAGATATGAATGTACGGAAAACCATTCTTTGTTCCATCGTTAAACCAGCCATCACATCACTATCTCCCACAGAAAATATTACCATTTGAGCTGTATCAGGGAATCTTTTAAAGAAGTGATAGGTTGGTAGCCAGTTTGGCTTTGTTGGCTCAGTGTACTCAGTTAGTTCTAACTTTCCATAATAGTCACTAATGATTTTATCGCCATCAACTATTGCATTTTTAAATAGTGATTTATCATCTGGGTAGATGACTTGGTTGTTACTATCTGTTGATAGGGGGAATGTGACCTTTTTTAGTGTTATTAAAAGCATCAGATTAACCCTCCACGTTTAGCATGGAAATCCATAAACTTATGAAATGATTTCTCTGTGCTATATAATCCTGCTCCCTTAATTATGCCCCCCGTTCTTTTTATATATACATTTTTGTCCCATCTGTATATATAAGTAAGGTAAGCACTATCGTTATGGTAAAATTGATTGGTCGCTAATATTGTTGATTTTTTTGTTGATGCATTAGCCAGCTTAAACTCTGAATATGACCCGTATGTGTATGTGTTAGCACCTGTACATATAATGTTGTTGTTTTCAATGTAAACTACATCTTGGAACGAGCTTACTTCACTAATTAGTGTGCCTGCTGCTGATATTGTAAATATAGTGTCATTATAATGTAGCTCAAAATCTCCATTGTCTTTTTTGTACAGTGACTTATATGTATGGGTGTACCCATTTAATGCGGTGACTGGTGAGAACGCTGTTCCAACATTAGTAACAGTGCCTGTATAACTGACAGTTGCTAACTGCAATGTATTTAACGCGCCAGTGCTTGAACCAACAACAATATAATATACAGAGTCTTCTGTGGATAAGTATGCTCCCGCCATTATATCCCCGCTAGGGGTTGCAGTTGCTGCTGAAATAGTCCAATCAGTAAGATTGGTCGCCTGATTAAAAAAATAAAAAGAAACACCAGTAAACGCTACATAACCAAGCGCATGTGCTGGTAATGCGTCAGCATTAGTCCCTAAAGAGAATGATGTTTCTGCTGGCTCTAATAATGGAGCATTATAAAAATCCCCTGTCGCCCCACTTGCAGCAGGATCGCTTGATATTCCAACAGCCATTAGTTAAACCCCACACCAGTCATATGAATTGTTATTTCATCTGCAATGTTGCACACACCATGCACCTCTGCATTATTAGGTAAATACTGATCAATATTATATGTTTTAATTGATTTCGCAGCGATAGGAAATGATTCTGGAATTAATCTGTTGCTATCATCAGCGGTACCCGAATCAGTTAAATATATTGAAAAAGTTTGATCACTTTCGCTATTGTTGCAAATAATCATATTTTTTATTAAAGAGCCATTAGCATATGCTAAAGGCGAACCTAATGCCCCCTGTACAATCGGTAGTGATTGACGTATTTTTATTGGATTGTCTGCCATGTTAAACCCCCCATAGCCATTGGAAAAAACCTTTATCGTCACTACCAACAACGGCAGTGCCAGCGTCATTTATTTTTAAATTTTGCCCCGCTGTCGCGGTACCAACATCCAAATCCGTCACAGCTAAAGCTGCTGCTGATAACCCTATAATATCTGTTCCAGCACCGTTTACCCCAATCAATTGATTGGCTGTAGCGGTACCCACATTTAAGCTTGTTATTGCGATTAAGGACGGACTTCCGCCAGCACCAACAATTGCATTAACTTGTGATAGCGTTGTAAAATCTTGTGGATTAATGCCGTCTGCCCCATTCGTTAAACGGTAGCCCCCTGCATTAACATTCTGTGTCCAAGTGGCAGCTAGAAACCCATTAAGTCTATCGTTTAGTGTGGATTCCCCACCACGAGCGGTGATTATTTCTGTTTCTAATCCATCAACAAATACAATAATCCCGTTTAAGTCTGGAATATAATCCGTTTGCCCTGCGGTAAAAGTTGTTCCTACTGGCATAATTAATTTTCAACTGCCGACCAATTTGTGGCGTAGTTGCTCCAATGATTGTTGTTAATTGAGATAGTTGAATCTAACCGCGCCACCATCGAGTAATTTCTTTCGTGTTCATTATTTTGTTCTGGAAAGCAACTAATAAAAAAGTCTGTGGCGTTATCACTTATTATTTTTATTTGGTTAAAAGCCACAGCCCTTTGCTCATCTCTTAACTCAGGTAATTGAAAGTTTATTTTCCTATATGTCGACCTCAGATCGACTCGCATTGAGCCGCCATCAGTCCTTGATTTGATATGGTTGTTTTCATTTGAAATAGTCATACCCCACGCCATATTATAATCAGGCTCAAAGTGAAACCCTGTGAATAATCGCCCTATCTTTATATAGCCATCCGTGTTAGCTGGATCGTTTATAGTGATCTGAGCTGATTGACCATAGACCTGTGTAAACCATAGTGTGGTAAAAATAGCCCCTGTCCACCCAGTGAACAAGCTTGCGCCCAATGGGTCTATACCCCAATTCAAATCGCCTAACGCCTTTGGTGGAACAGCTAACACATCACCACTATCATAAACCAGTGTGCCAGTTTGATTTTCACCTGACCAGATTCTAAACCTGACTGTAGCCGCACTAGATAGATTTATTCGTGACATATTTAATGCAGTAAATGAGTGTGTATCCCCACCCCAATTAAGATATATCTCTTGCGTTGCTAAACCCGTTGTGCGAGCGAAATAACTCCTTAACGGATTTTTTACGTTACTGATTGGAAAGTTTGACTCGAACGCAGGTGATGCGGTTATTGTTGCGCTATCACCCTTATTGTCGATTAATATTCTTACATTAGGATCGCTCATAATATAAAATATAGTGTGTATTTAGTTCCACAATGTTAGTTCAACACGTTTACTTGTGTAACTTTCATCTATACCTATAACTACCATATCAACACCATTTTCTAGTCCATACCTATCACTAAATACAGTTACTGTATCACCTAAAACTAACTGAAATGGTATAACATAACCATCCAACTTGTATTTAAAGCGTATTTCTTTATGTAGTGAAAGTAATCTGGTTGATTCTGTTAATGCATCTGCACTCAGCACTAAATCACTTTCAATCATATTTGGCTTTTTTGCTAATAAATGTGCAACCGATACGGTAGGATCGCTATCTTTTTCAACTTGAAAATCTAAACCATAAAGCTGTCTATTTGACTCTGTGATAGAAGCAGCCAAACCATCTTTCTGGATATGGTAGTTTCTTTGATACCCAACCCTTATTTCTTCTACTGGTGTATTTCGATCATCAAGAGAAAGTTTACCTTCCAACACATCATCAGGTAAAATACTCAACGTAGGTGTACCACCTGTTTTAAATTGATACACGCTTAATAAACCGTCTCTATCAAAAACTTTAAATGCTCCACTTGATGTTAATATTTGGTTGATAGCGTTACTAAGATTTTCTCTTGAATCAAAATAGACACCTGTTTGATAAGGTGCATCTAAATCAAGCTGAGAGAAGGATGCTGTGTTTATTCCCGTTACCACATTAATAGTGGAGTGTAAATCAATTAGGTATTTCACGAAATCAGATGCTTTAGTGATATATGCAGCATTATATATAGCCCCTTGAACATCACATGTAATAGTTCCTTGAGGTGTAACTGTTAGTGTGAATTCACCATTAACTAAATCTTTAGTGAATCCTGCTACAGTAAGTCCGTTCACGCGAACGTCTGTAATATCATTTATTTGCCCCTCATGAACTTTATACCTATGTGTTGCTGCATCAATTAGCACTGGCTCTATATTAAATACTTGCCCTAAACAAATTGGTACAGGTTTATCTTTTGCTTTCTCAGTTGTTAAAAGAGTGTCTTGTAACTGAATATCTAACAAATGATCAACGCCACGTATTTGTAGTTTTATTGTGTTTTGGTCAGGTGCGCTAATATCATTTATTACACCATTAAGTATCACTCTAAAGTCAGCTTCATCCCATATTGGATCTCCGATTTTTAATACAATATCTCTACCATCCCAAGCATGATTTAACCATAAGTCCCTTACACCATTTTCATTTGTTAAATCAATATCACCAAAACTTTGGGATGCTGATATATTCATATTATTATTCTGCGGTTCTGGAACATCTAAGGATGTGTTAAATGATGGTATCTCTTTAACGCAATCATCATATATTACACTGCCTTTTTCATAGGGTTGATATGAGAAATACTCTGTTTTTTCTATTGCAAGAGTTTTATCATAATATTTAGCCTCAATAAGGATGCATCGTATAACACTATCTTCATTCAACCAATCCTTAAACTCTTGATCTGATATAGGCATTAGCTACTAGCCCTCCTACCTTGCTTTGGTTGCGATTTTCTAATCACACCGATTGTTTCATCAGTTTGTTTGTCCAAGGTATTTATAATTTCTTGCTGCATTGCAATCACTTCTTGATTTGCAGCAAGATTTTGCCTCATTAACTCAAGCTGTTCTCTTAATATAGCAAGCTCTTCACTGTTTTGACCACTATTACTTTGTCTAACTAATAATTGTCGTAATTCATAAAGCTCTTCACTACGCGCTGAGAAGTTATCAAACTTGCTTAGCGGTATAACGGCTTCATTTTCACCAGCTTCGCCTATCAATCCCATTGTTGGTTGTGTTACAATTCCACCAGTTGCGAATGCTGTCACATCCCCTTGATACATCCCCGCCTGTGTCGAAAGCTGTAGCATTCTAGCAGAGTCCATACCACTAATACTCGCTGACAATATATCATCCTCGCTTATAATACCCTTAGCTAAACCATACCTGTTAGCAGATATAGAGCCAAAACCACCCATATTATCGAATGTTTCCTTCTCTGATTTTTTATACTGACCGCCACTGTAATCGAAATTAAAGTAATCCATAGCTGTTTTAATCTTGCTAATTTGATACTCTAGCTCACCCTTTACCCCTTGATCTGGGGGTGTTACAGCAAAGTTCATAGAGTCAGCTCTCCAACTAAGTGATTCTATTTGTTCCTTGAATCCAGCCACCATCTCATCAGGAGTTTTTTCTATCATAGAGCTGACAGCCTCGTCACTAATATCACTAACACTGGTTTGAACTCCAGTTTCAGCAAATAATAAAGGAGCAACTTTTTTCATTATTTCAAGTTCATCAGGAACATAGACATCATGTCTAACACCGAGAGACTCTAGTTTGGTTGCAACTTCGTGTCGTTGAGCCATCTTTTCATTGAACAGCTGCTCTTGCGTTTGGTATTCTGCATTTTTGGTTGATTCAGTAACACTTTCATCAACAGCGTGTCCACGCATTTTCCATAAATCAGAGCGACTCATTTCTTTAGATTTTGTTGTGGAGCCTGCGTTAACATCATACCCACTTGTCACCGCGCTGATTTTCTCCTGAATTGTAGGTGCCTTGGTTTTATTTTGATATCCACTATAACTAGCCCCTCCACTAACATTACCTTCACTATCAACACTAAAGTTAATACTACCAACAGCATTACCCACAGCATTTAACGCCCCCACAACATCAGTTTGCATCACATTAGATAGACGATCCCCAACTTCTGTGCGCAAATTAGCAGGTAATTGTAAAATCAACTCTTGCATGTGTAGGTCAAGTGTGTTTTTTAGCGTATCATCTAACACCTTAATATCTTCACCTAAAGCACCTAATTTAGCTAGGCTCTCACCTTCAATCTCGGCAATTCTTTGTGCAAATTCTGTATCATCAAATGATTTCTCAGATTCAGCTAAGGCAATATCATATGCACCCCGCAAAACAGGGATTAAATTACTTGTTACCTGTTCATTTAACGCCATAAAGTCTTCTTTGTAAGCATTATTTATCGCGTCGATTTGTAATTGCAACTGATCTTCAGGTAATGGTGTGGCATTAGGTGCGCCTAGTTGAGTGGCAATTTCTTGTTGCCATCCTGCTGTTACAGAATCAATCTGGTTTAGCTTGTCTAAATACTCTTGCTGAACCTCAGCAATAGCGGCTGTGTTTTGAGCGGTTTGTTCTTCTTCACTTAAAGATTGCACATCTATAGCACTAGCTTCTTGTAACGCGGCCCCACCCGTTTCTTTAACATCACCCTTGACTTGCTCAAATATCCCCACATAGTCCGAACTAGATGCATAAGCTTCACCAGCTAATTCCAAATAAGCTTTTGCAGCACCAGTTAACTCTTTCTGTGCATCTACGTCACCAGCCCGCGCTTTCTGTAAAGTGCTTTCGTACTGCTTCTGAGACTCTGCGAACTTCTCCATCGTTGTAAGCGGGGACAAAGCATCATCTAAAGCAAGATCATCAATAAAGCCGTTCAACTCTTGTGCAAACTCAATAAGGTTTTCTTGGCGTTGAACTTCTGCATTATATTTCTCTTGCTGTAATTTTTGAACGTCCTCTTCATTTTTAATAGCTTCGGACATTGCGGATTCAATGGCAGACTTGTAGTCATTGGCATAAGCAATGTTGTCATCAGATAATTCCATAGAATCAGAAAACCCGCTAGCCAAAACATCCATCAGTTCTTTAGCAGTATTAGTCTCTTTTTCCATTGTTTTAGCAATACCATCGCGCAATTTTTGCAACTCTGTTTGCTGCTTATTAAGCTCTTGCAGGTTTTCTATTTCTCGCTTACGTGAATAATCCATTGCTTTAGCTAATTTTTCAGCAATTTCTGGTGCATCTTCAGGCAAAGCCTTATTCAAGGCATCACGTAGTTGATCGGCGTTTTGTTCTAAATCAACACCAAGCTCCTTGTTTATATTATCAATAAACCCTGTAATGGTTTCTGCTGCTTTTTCACCAGCTTTTAATGCGTCCTCCCATTTTTTCTTGAGTTCTTCCAAGCCTTTCTTGGATTCCTCATATTCCTCTTTAATCGCTGCTATTTTGTCAGCTTCAACCTGACCAATTAGCTCATAGTATTGTTCTTGCTTGCCGATAAGCTCTTCAACCTGTTCATTATCCTTGTACATCGCATCATCACGCTTACCGAATATTTCACGCTCTAATTCACCAAGTTTCTTTTGACGATCCTCAGCAGTCTCTGTGCGTTGAGTGATGTCGTTAGCTATAGAATCACTAAGTCCTTTCAGACGGGAAAAAGCTTCTTCCATATTCCCAAACACCTTATCAATTGCTTTCTGTGTGTCGGCTGCGGCTTCAGCTTCTTGGGCTTTGCGTGCTTGGTACATAGCATCTGAGTCAGCTATTAATTCTGCTTTCTGAGCGTCTGTTAACTGAAGGTTTTTAGCTAACTCATTAAAATCTAAATCCAGAAATGTATTAGCGATATCGATACTACTAGAGCCTTTTGCCCATTCTTCAAAATCAATACCTATATCTTTGTATTTTTCGGTTAAGGATTTGTATGTGCTTGTGTAATCTTTATCACCACTTAAGTCTACCTTTAAACCGCCCTTGAAAGAATCAACACTATCATTAAAGGATTTTAACGCGTCCTCTTGCTCTTTTAGATTTGACACATAATCAACACCAGCCACACGCAAATCTTCGACAGAAATACCAGTTTGCAGTGACAACTTCTTAAGACCATCTTCACTTAAACCCATTAACTGTTTTGCGGCTTCCTCCGAATTCTTAGATAACCCCATATTAGCCATCCAAGCAAGCTCATCTGCTTTGCGTTGCGTGTCTGTCAGCCCGTCTGTAAAACTAATTAGTGAATCAAGATATGATTCACGTGCTTTTTCCTCGTTTTGCATAGAGGCGACTATACCCATTATTTGCTCTTGAACTTCAGGCACAGATTGTTTCGTTTGAGCGGCTAAACGCTTCCAGCCTTCCTCACCCATGGTTAAGAAATCATTAGCAACTTTAATAGAGCCGCCATCAAAGTCAACCATAGACAAATCAGCACCAGACCAACCATCTCGTATATCCCTGATGTTAGCAGCATCATCTCCAATACCGCTGACAAAGTCTTGGAGTTCCATATTAAGGGATTTAATAGCATCCTCTTGCTCCTTAAGGGAGTTTACATAGGCTATAGTCATCTTCTCAAACTCTTCTTCACTTAAGCCAGCCTTTTTAGCTAACTCAGCCATTTGACTTTCGGACATTTTGGAAATGTCCCCTACGGAAGCAATTTGTTCCATAGATATATCATTCTTATTAAGTAACTCGGCAAAAGCATCATCACTTAAATCAATAATTTCAGTCCAATTCTTACCCATGACCCCTGATAAAGCTAACATCTGAGAGCTTGAAATCTTCCAAATATCATCTGCTGTGACAGCGGTTTGTTCTGATAGCGCAGGCAATGATTCTGTTGATAATCCTGCAAAACTAGCGGCTACTTCACTGGATGACATGCTTGCATCAAAAAACTCACTATCAACACCCTTAAAGGCATCTCTAAAGGTTTTAATGGCTTTGTACGACTCACTACCTTCTTCATTAAACTCTTTAAGCTCTTTAATGAAGTCAGAGAAATCATATGGTTTATCAGCATCTTTTTTGTCTTTATTATCCGCATCTTTCTGCTTGTCTGGTGCGTATTGCCCTAACTGCGCACGCTGCATAACAGGCTGCACAGCAGTGTATGTTGCAGCCCCAATATCTTGCATTGCAGGCATTATTTGCCCCATCAACTCTTGAATTTCAGGGTTATTTATAACTTGACCCATAACATTGATTGTGTTCTTTACTTGCTCAACAATACCTGTTAAGTAACCAGCGGCTATTTGCCCCCCGCTTGCAAGCATACCGCTGGCTGTGGCTGCGCTTGTTGTACCCATGTTAGCAGAATTTATGGACGCTGTTGTTTCCATGTTTGCCGCGTTAGCTGCCGCTGTTGTCTCCATTGATACTGTATTTGTCGTTGCTGAAATCATGGGTGTTATGATAGAATTAAATACCATATCAGACACTGTAGTTATAACTGTATCAACCATCTTTTGTTGAAACATTTGTGCGAAATTATCAGCAAAAGCCTTCCCAGCCTCTTGAGCGTTCGCTGCATTCATTATACTATCTGTTAGCATTGAGCCTATATCAGCAGAACTTATTGTACGCCATGCACCCTCCATTTTGCTTGCAAAAACCTCGATGGCATCCGACGCCTTCTCTATCCCTTTTGTTTGCAATTCATATAATTGGGCTAATTCATCAGACATACCCATTAATGCTGCAAATTTTTCCTGATTTTCTTGATTATCTAAATCATCCGCCAAACCATCTATTAGCATCTTGAACTGACTACGTGTTCTAGGTACCTGCATTCCTAAATCATGGAATGAACGCGTAACAGAGTCATTCAGTACTTTATATTTACCAGCATTTTGTTGGGTTTCTGATAAAAAGTTAGTCTGAAATGATTGCATGTTAGCACTAAGTGTTTCAACATCGCCAAATGCGTCCATCAACGATTTAGTGACAAACTTTGTTTCATACCCAAACACTTTAAAGCTATCCCGCATGTCGATCATGCCAGCTATAAGACTATTTAATTCCTCTGGGGTTGCACCAGCTTCCCAACCTAAACCCAAGTCATATTGATGAACTAAGTCTTTAATGTTCATTAGGAAATCAGCGTCTGGATCAATAAACCCGTCGGTTGATGCAAGCCATTTCATGCCACTTTCAATTTGTTCAGCTAATTGCGTAGCCATATTATCAAAACTTGATTGAGGGACATTAATATTTTCCGCGCCCATTGCTTCTGTGATGTGGGCTGATAATAAAGCTTGGGTCTCTTCGAATGACATATCAGAAAAGTCGGTGCTGTTTATTAACTCATTAACACCTTCACGAATACTGCCGCCTAATGCATCAGTTTTATCAGTTTGCCCCGGTCTCCATAACTCAGCTTGGAATGCCGCATCATAAACCCCGTCCCTAGCTGATAACATCATTTCATTGACGTTTTCAAACATAACATCGCCAATATTTCTATCAACACCCGCGATATTCATTCCTGCTACAGCAGCTTTTATCATCCTAGCTTGCATACTGGCAAATTGCTCTTCAAACGTGCCTGTATCTTCATGCACTACGTCAATCGCGCCAGAAAATTTAAAATCTTCTGTGAGCGTTTTGTTTATGCGCTTGCCAGTGTTTGACAAGATGGTGACAACATTTTCAAGCATGGCTTGTAGTTTTTTATTTTCAGCATCATCAACATCTTCATACTTTGTGCGCTTACCACCTGTAGCCCAACCCTTGTTAACCTCTATTATCTTTGTCTTAAATACACCACTAAAGTCTGTTATGGATGCTGTTAGATGTCTTGCCTCCTCAACCCAATTTCCGACTAACTTAGAACCTAAGAATTGCCCTATCATTTGACCAGCTGGACCACCTATAGCTCCACCAGCAGCACCCAATATTCCTGATGCAGCAGCTTGATTGTCACCACTGGCTAGTCCAGATATGCCCGCCATAACACTTGCACCAACGCCGCCCATACCGCCACCAGCACCCCCCGCATCACCGCCACTACTAAACATTTTACCGATGGAACTCATTATCCCATCACCCCCACCACTATCACTAGAAAAGAAACCAGATATGGTATCCATGATGCCACCACCATCCTTGTCCCCACCAAAAAATCCAGATATAGTATCCATGATACCGCCGCCTTTACTGTCGCCGCTAAACATTTTCCCTATAGAGTCAAATATACCGCCACCCTTACCATCACCTGAAAACATGTTGGATATTGACTCAAAAAAACCTCCTGATTGTTTTTTACCACCAGTGAATAAGTTCGTTACAGAGTCAAAAAAACCTTCACTAGGTGCTTCTTTACCACCCGTGAACATATCCTTTATTCCACCGAATATATCAACTTTTTCACCATCTTTATCCTTTCCGCTCATTAACGAACCAAAGTTATCTGATATATTACTCCAAAACCCATCTCCACTGGACTCTTTTCTCTCCCCCCCACCGCCAAACAAATTGGCAAACATATTCCCCAGCCCACCACCTTTAGCAGGATCACCAAACAATCCTTCCATAGCTTTTTTAGTTGCCATATCAGCAAACATCTTACCGATATCTTTAAAAGCGTCTTTTGTGGATTTCGCACCTGTTAGAATATCACCAATACTACTCTGCACGGATTCCCCAATCCTTTTCCACTCTTCACGATTCTCTTTTGTCGCTTTATTTAGTTCTTCTTGCGCGTGAATCTGGTCGTACATTAAAGCAAGCTGTTTATCGTTTTCACCTGTCACGGATTTTTTGTCAATCCATTTTTGCTTAGCAGCTTCTTTTTCTGATAACATGCTGTATTTAACATTTTTTTCATGCTCTTTCTGCATTTTCCGTATAGATGCTAATTCTTTTTTGCTTTGAGCTTCTTTACGTAAACCTAATGCTTTAACCTTTTGCTCTTCTATTTCAGAGGGGCTTAAGCCTGACTTGATACCTGCTTGCTCTATCTTTACAGATAACTTTTGCTCAGCAGTTAAACCAGCTAAATCAGCTTGCTTTTGTAAGCCGTTTATTAGTTTGTCAATGTCGCTAACTGCAACCTTGGCACTCTTGCTCATTTTTGAGTTTGACTTAGCTAACTTATCAGTGGCGTTTGATGCATCGTTTGCTGCGTTAGCTAATGCGCCTGTTGCATCACTCTCTGCTTTCTTAGCTTTTTGAGCGCGAGCAGTGGCTTCTGCTTCACGCTCTTTTTCAGCGTTAAACTTTTTACCTTCACGCACAGCATCACTCTTAGATTTATTCATTTCCACATTTAAGCGTGTTTGCTCTTTAGCTGCATCGTGTTCTTTTATAGCTGCCATTGCTACTGCTTCTGATGCTTTAATAGATGCATCGGCACGTTCATCTATTGCATTTATTTCTGATTCATAAGCTTTAATGTTTGCGTTTTTGCTATTTAATACAGAATCAGCATGATCATGTGCTGCTTTAGCACTAGCATTAAGAGCTGCTTTCTCACCTTCTATAGTTGATAGATTAACTCTTAATTGCGCATCGTAATCAGTAAGGTTTGCTTTACCCTTCACTAACGCTAAATTCACCCCGCCTAGCGAGTCACGCATCCCGCTAAATGCGGCAGCCGTGTTTGTTCCAGCAATATTATCTAGTTTAGATGCTATAGCACCAGCTTCATCTGTAACAGACATTAACGCTTTTATAATAACCTGAAACCCACTTAGGAATGCAGATTTTATTTTATTAGAAACATTACCAGCAAAAGCTTGAACCTTAGCAAACGATCCTTGAAGGCTTAGTATACCCTTACCTATTGGAACTATTGCATGTTCCGTAAATGAAGCTTGCAACTTAAGAAAAGAATATTCACCGTACTGCTTAACCTTCTCCCATGCTATCCCAGCCTGAGCGGGTATTTTCTGAAATACAGCACTTAACCTTTCCCATGCAGAGTTAGCCAAATCTGCAAATATAGCTTTAGTGGAGTCCAGCATTGTGTCGAAATGAGCTAACTCAGTTATTGCGTCGCTAAATACTTCTGATAATGTCCGACCTTCAAACATAGAATCTATAAATCCAGAAGCTGCATTATCAGCTCCATGCAGTTCTGTGGATATGTCGCTTATAACATTGGGTAAGTTATTTAAAAAGCCGCCCAACATCTCCCAACCACTTATTATTGTATCTGTTACAGACATAAAATTGGTTTGCCCATCATTCATTTCATTAATGAAATCAGTGAAACTATTCCTTACATCATAAAAAAGATAAAGGACATTATCCCAGCCACGCTGAATTCTAGTGAAAAACTCATCATATTCACCACTAGCTGTAAACCCTTCGCTATTCCACTCCTGTATAGACTTAAGGAAATCGTCAGCAGCCCTAACACCATTTGTAATCCAGTCCACAACATCTCGCAAATCATCCTTCATAAAATCAAAGGATGTTAAAGCCAAGCTTTCAAAACTAGAATTCATAGTCTTGATAGCACCTTTAACGTTATCAGACATAATTTTAGCCATGCGATTGGCTGTACCTGTCATGGAATTCAACTGCTTTTCATAGTCTTTGAACTTGGTTGTTGTTTTAACTACAACACCATCTTGTATAGTAAGTTCACCACTCAACAGCTCAGTTGATTCGATAGTCTTAGCTATACTTGCTGGGATATCATCCCCGAATATTTTCTTGAGACTGGCGGCTTGTTTATCGGCATTTAAATCCTTAAGGCTGTGGGCAAGTTGATTGAATCTTTCCTGTGATGATGTTGCTTTACCTTTATTATCAGCTAACACAACACCCAAACTATGAAGTTCAGCTCTTGCTTTTTCAGATGGTGAGGCTAAACCAGACATAGCTTTACTAAAGTTTTCTATGTTAGCTTGACCCTCCAAAACTTTTTTTGAAAAAGTTTCAGACTGAGTAATAAGTCCTGACATTCCTGTCATCGCTTCCATACCAAAGATTGTTTTTATATGACCTAATCTAACCGCATTACCCATACCCTTGAATTTTTCTGACAGCTCTTGCATAACATCGCCCAATGGCTTCATATCATTGTTAGCATCCTTAGCAGAAATACCTAGTTCTTTTAATGAATCAGCAGCCATTTTAGGGGGTTTGGCCAAGCGAGATATTGCCCCACGTAATGCTGTACCACTCATTGTTCCCTGAATACCAATGTTCGCCATCATACCTATTGATGCGGTCATAGTGGATATGTTATAACCAGCTTCTGCAAAAATAGGTGCTGCGTATTTTGCGGAGTCAGCCAACTGACGCATGTTTGTATTAGATGTTGTTGTCACAGCCGCAAAGTGATCAACAACTTGTGGTAATTCCTCTACAGACATTTGCAACGCTGTCATTTGGTTTGTAACAATATCTGCTGTAGAAGCCAAATCCATACCGCTTGCTGCTGCCAAGCTTAATGTGTGAGGGAGTGCCTTGATAGCCTGATCTGCTGTAAAACCAGCTAGCCCCATAAATTCTAAAGCTTGTGCGGATTCTGTAGCAGAGAACTGAGTTGTTGCACCCATTTCACGGGCTGCTGCCGTTAATTCTTCTAAGTCTTCTTTCGTAGCCCCTGTGATAGCTTGAACTTTAGACATTTGCGCTTCAAACTCAATACCTGTGGACATGACAGCTTTTAATGCGGTAAACCCACCCACTAAAGTTCCAATCGCGGCACCTAATAAACCAGCTCTACCAGTCATACCGCTAAATGATTTTGTTGTTTGCGATGTTACTGTTCTAGTTTCAGATATAGTTTTATTAGTAGAACGTTGCCTCGTTTCCAATGCAGATAATCTATCATTTAATTGGTTTGCTGATTTAGAGGAATCTTTATTTGACTTAGAAATCTTATCTTGTGCAGAACTTGCTTTGCGTAAAGCTGTTGCGTATGAGCGATATGTTTCAGTAAGGGATTTAATAGCGTCATCATTTTTTAATGCAGCGGTTGTTGCTCTATTGAGAGCACCTGCTAGAGGTTTGATTGCAGTGATAAGATCATCAACACTTTTTTTCATACCGCTTGTTTCTAATTTAAGCGGCTTCATTTTTCCAGTGCGACTCAGTACTTTATTGAAAGCAGCAAAAGCTTCTGCTGTGGATTTCACATCACTTACACTTGATGATAGGTTTTTACTTAACTTATCAACTCTTAAACTAGCTTTACCTGCCATCTCAGAGGTTCTGGAATATGTTTTACCTAACTTTGATAGCTCAGAACTTGCGGTTGATGCATAACTACTGGTTTTAGAGAATGAATTGTTTAATTTAAGTAATTTACTGTCCATCCTTTCGGTGGACGAGATTAGAGAGTCTAATGAGCTTACAACGCCATCAACGCTACGCTTAGCGTTTCTTGCGTCAACTGCAATATTTATTGAGGCGTTAAAATCCATTGTATACTCTCTTTATTATTATATTTTCAGTATTATTCAAAATATAGTTATTGACACATGCCAACACGTATACTAGTATTCTCTTTAATACACCAACCCACGAAAGGTAATTGTTATGTATTCTGCAACAGTGTGTAAAATATCAGCATCACTTACACTTATTGGTTTTATTTACTTTATTACTCATGGTAAACGCGCTTACTATCAAATAAATAAAGATAAACATTCAGTACACTTGGTAGATAAAAAGCAAGCTGATGTTGTGATGACAATAGAAGAAGCGCGTGACGCTATATACAATTATGGTTTAAAGGGTAGGATTGTAGATATTGAAAGAATTAATTAGAAATTGAAGCCAGCTAATTGCTGGCTTTTTTGTGCTAATTAATTATTTCTTCTTAGCTTTAAACTGTGGATATGGGTTATTTGGTTTAGCCACAGCTCTATTAAGTAGCATAAAACCGCTCATTAATTCACTACAGGCTTTTGATATTAAAACCTGATCATAATCTCCATCGCTTGATAATTCAGATTTAATAAAACAACCTAAATTTTCTTCAATGCTTTTTATGTCATTTATTAATTGGATATCACTTTGGTCTAGTGTGCGGTATCCTTTTATGTTTTCTGTCATTCTCTCTATCCTATGAAGTTTGCAAGTTGTTTGATAACATATTTATTTTTTTCTGTACGGAATTTCGGTGTGTTTGGTTTTTTATCACCAGCCCTATATATAAACCATCTGCAATTCGAATGTTTGTGGTCATCATTTGTTTCAGCGATAGAATAAAGATTTCCATTCTTAAATAATAAATACTTTATAGACACAACTTTAGAACCAACCACTTGTAATTCAACATCAATAGTTACCTCATTATTGATATATTCAGCAATATAGTTGTCATGTAGAAAGTTTTTACGCCAATAATTAATAACTTGACGTTTCATTTGTTCGTTTAACTTATGTACTTCATCTGCGCTACTCAACATAGATAAATATGAATTATGTAATTCTGACTGTATTTCTGTCATTCTCTTTTCCTTATAATAAATTCAAAATAATAAACAAAAAAATACCCGCGTTAAGCAGGTACGAAAAAGAGGGAACGTCTTTCTTATTTTTATCATTTATTATTGTTTTTATTATGTTCCCGTTCTTTTTTCATCTTCTCGTGGTGCTTACCTAGATCGTAATGATCTATTCGGTGAATTATATTAATCAGTTGGTTGTCAGTATAGAATGTTTTATTACCATTCAACTCAAGCCAAAATCTTAATGTTTCACCGCCTACAGTATTAAGCCCCATCCCCGTAGATTGCCTCCAAGAGCAAACATCTACAAAGTAATAATATATTGTTCTTTCAAAGTCAGTAAGGGGGCTGTAGCTCTCTAAAGCTTCATGCCCATGACCTCTTTTTAGGAAAGAGTTAATACCCTTTATATTATCCCCATGTAGATGATACCAGTCTAACCATTCGGAAATTGCTTTACCGTTTGATTAACATCCTCTTGTGTAGCAACCTCTTGTTTAGGTGCGTTTTTCTTTGTAAAGTTTAAAGAACTTGAACACCATGATTGAACCTCAACAAGTAGATCTTCATTTTCCGAAAATAAGGTTGCAAGGAATTTCGCATCATAAGGTACAGCATTACCATTAGTGTCGGTTATACCTTCCCAATCAAACACTAAATGATTGGCTACAACCCCGCACCAGTCACGATTACGCTCTTTGTTTGCGCGTAAAACAATCCTATCTTGTTCTTCTGTTCTATTTTCTTCTTTTTCTACGTGAATACCATCTTGTTCTAAAGATTTAACCCTATCTTTATTTCTTTTAGCGTATCTTTCACGTTCTAACTCAAAGAATTCACTATCTACGTGAGTTACACGCAACCTAATACCTTTAAAGTCTTCGGTTTTCTCTACAGATTTCCATACACCAGCTTCAATAACCCCTTTATCTCGGAGCAATTCATCCATTACAAATGCCATCGTTAAAGTCTCCACTTTATTATTTCGTGCTTTAAAATATAGCGCGTAAAGGAATAGAAACAAAAAAGCCACCGATATGGTGGCTTGTCATCTTTACTTAAAACCTAATGAAAGGTTAAGCTTCTATTTTATCAACCTGTACAGTGTATGTTTCACCAGTGCTATCAGTGAACAATCGTGCCTCGGTTGCACCATAGGAGATGGTGTAGTTAGCATCAAGTGCAGCACCTGATAAATCACCACCAGACAATATAGTGCTAGGGAACGAATAGATATATGTTGTACCATTGGTAGGATCGACAGCCACTAAACGTGGAAATATCTTATCCTCATTTCTGTATGAATTGTAAGATGCGGCGTTATTGAAGTACATTGTAAGTGATAATGTTAAATTCAATGAATTTAAACCATGTCCTGCATTATACAAATAACCGATTGCAGGAATTTCACGCGCTCTCGATGCAATTGCAATACTAAAATCATTAATTAAAAATGAAGTTGTGGTCGCTGCATTATCTTTAATTACTGTTAAGTTGTCAGCAGCGTTAATGTAATCCGCTGTTGATTCATCAATTACAGTTCCCGCAAATGGTATAGCAGGTTCGCTTGATGTTCTTACACCGCTACCCATGAAACCAATATCACCAGTTAGTTTCTCATTGGCTGTGGCGGTTAGGTTGTATGTATCAACAAACATATCTTCGAATAACCAGTTGTAGTCATCAGAACCACTACATGATGGGCGAAATTCTTTCTCCATCATAAAGCGACGACACGATGTACCATTACGCATCATCTTACCCTTTATTGTTCCCGCAGCTATAACTTCATCAACCATTGTATACCCATTGATCTCATTGAATGTTATAAAGTGTGGATCGCCTGTTGTATCAATAGAGACAACTTCTAATAGATAGCTATCTTCAGTGTTTGTTACACTACCAGTTAGCTTTAAAACCTGACCGACCTTAACATCAGCAAAAGCATTAGATGCTGCTGCAATTTCAACACGACTTGTACCCGAAACAATCTCTATAGAACCAGTGAAGGATGTTTCTGTACCAAACCCATCACTTGTTATTGCTGCTGCCAAGAAGTCATCATGGGCTAAATCATTCTTGAACTCGAAGTTAATACTACCGCCAATAGTGCGTTTAGTAACACGTCCATTATACATATTTAAATCAGCACGGATTCCACCAGACGAGTTTAAACTTTCGCTATCATTCAAACTTTCACCAGTCATAAATATCCCACGCATAGTTGGTGGTGTCTCAATACTTGTGATATCTGATGCATCAACCAATGTTGCACCACTGACCACAACCTCTTGCGGATCTAATGTTAAGTTAATACTAACAATAGTTAGTTCTGCGTTATTAGCAGGAACAGCACTACCTGCTGTTGTAATTTTTTGTCCAACGGATAAACCATCGAACTTGTTACCTGCTGCTGCATGGGTAATTTTGTTACCAGTTGCTACCGCACTAAATATACCTGTGCGAGTATCTGTCGGCAACACACCCGCTGTGGTTTGTTCTACATAGCGTATGCTAACTGCACTTGAATCTGACATAATTTATTTACCTTTTTGTTTTTATTATATAAATTAAATAATAGATATTAGTTTTTATTTCTTGCTGTGTCTCTCTCTATTGGAAAGCTAACTGTTTTGACAAAGTAACCCGCATTGCTTCCCTCAAATTGCACAGCTTGCGGTATGCCAGAAAAACTTTTAGGTCGTATTGACAGGTGATTCTGTTGGTAGCCATGGAATAGATCTGTAAATATATCAGCAATAACAGCGGTTCTTAGTGTTCCACTGTCCTCGGGAACGAGGATGTCTATTTGAATAAACCCACCACTTGCCCTGCTCACATTGAATCTATTGCCTATTTCATTTGTTCTTTCTGAGCCATGGTTAAAAAATATTCTTACAAACTCAGCACTACTGTCGGTTGGTATTTTTGCATTGTTGTACATAATAATAATGTCATCAAGTGCAGAATGGCTTGCTATCAAATACTGTATGTGTTTTTGTGTTTCAGCTTCACCCGATAGATATGTTGACACTAATCACCCTCTCCAAGCTGTGATACCACCAACCCCACCACCTAAATAAGCTTTTAATAAACTATCAGCTTTAGTGTAGGTTTTGATAAGTCTCGACGGGTAATTAAGTGAGTCTTCTGAATACACAACCTCCATCGTATCAAGCTTTAATTCTTCAATAAAAGAATCCTTATCAATATCTTGGTAGATAAAGCCTTGTGTTTTATATAAATATGAGAACTCACAACAAGCTTGCTTTACCTTTAAAGGAACTTCATCAGAATTAACCGTATAACCATCTTCATCTTCTAACCAAGCACGGGGGAATAATAAAGCTTGTTCAAACTTTGTTTTTTGACCACCATATCTACCAATATATTCCCCATCCATATATTGTGTTGCATTGAGAATGTATTGTTTAATTAGCGCATCATCTAACGGATCATAATCAGCATTACCATAATCTGAGTGATAATCCTTATATTCCTGTACCGTTATATAAGCATTGGCATCACTTAATCCAGTGCCATCCTCAACCACAAATGCCATTTTTTATTTACCCACCTTAACTTTATGAACAAGGTATTCAATAGCTGATCTAAGGAGGTATTGACTTGCGTTATTTAAAGCAAGCTGAGATGCTTCTTTTAATGTATGTTTCAGGTCATTAATTCCATCTTCTACCATCTTGCGCTTAGACTGACCATTCAATTGCACACCGTTTTGTTCTGCAATTTTAATTAGATTTATTAACGCATCAACAACTTCACTTGTTAATATTGTTCTGAAAACAATTTCCATGTAGTTGAGATTTGAAAAAGTTGACTGGAACCACTTAAATACTTTCTGAAAAAACATAGCTAAACCTCTTTTTATATTTATAAATAAAATATAGTGTTGAGTATGTTGCAATGTTTATTTTAATATGGAGATAAAAATATTGACATCATCCTATAGTGTGCTATATTTAATATCAACAGTGATAACTCCTCTGAACATTAAGCGTGAGATATCCTTCCTCGATTCTATAGCTACCACCTAAATCAAAACCGTCTACCAAAACAGTTTTTTAAGCTAGTACCGAATCAAAATTATAAAAAAGCCCCATGATGGTATAACATCATGGGGCTTTTTACTTTTCATTACACATAAAAAAGCCCACACTAAAGCACGGGCTGGGTTGGAGGCTTAACGTGAGCTAAGCTTTTTAAATTTGGTTTTTATTCTTTTCTAATTTAATCTTCTTTTCCAAGCCTTCAATATCACCACCTGTTCTATCAAGAATTTCTCCAATCTCTCGATACTCTTCAACTTGCTTTTGATGGCGACGTTTCATTTCTGCAATTTCTTTTTCTGTGTAAATTTTTGGCTTAGCACTCGCTACCGTGAAAAAGCTTGTATTAAACGAGTAGCCGTGCTTAATAACTTCCACTTCACGCTCAATTACCCCTAGCTTGTGTTTAACATCAGTTAAGGAGGTGTCAGTGATGTCCATATAGTGGTTTACTTGCAACGCCATCATTTGACTTAATGCAGCATTCTTTTCAACCTCTCCCCTTAATATAGCTAAGTCATCAGCTTGATTTGCATAAGCAACAAAGCTTGATGCAGATAAGCCTAGGGCGATGGCAGTTACGGTTAACATAGACATAAGAACGTATCCTTTTATTTCGTTAGTCATTCTTTGTGCTGCCTATATTAGTCTTATCGTTTTTCAATTGCAAGATTTTTTCTAAAGTTTTTCTTATTATATCGTTTCCACTAAATGCTAGAAACGATCCAAACGCTATAAGAATCAACACTTCATACTCTTGCTTAATATCCACCATTAACAATATGAGGGGGGATGACATAGCAAAACTTGCCGATATAATTGCAGCAGAAAAAGCTTTCCTAAGTGGCGTTTGTGTGTCATCATCCAAAGAATACATGTATTTACCTATTCCAAATATACCACCGATCACAGCAAGAATAAGAAACATTATTGCAGAGTCCAAAACATCCATAACTCATTTCCCCCTCCTTGTAAAATCATTACATTGCATTGTTTTTAGTAAAGATATGTTCTGCACATTAATAGCACCCAATGATGCCTTAATATTTGAATTATCTTTTTTAATATCAGCATACATTAATGTCATAGTAACTATCAATATAACTACGAAACCAAGCATGACTGTAATAGCGTTTTTTATTTTCGAGGTTGATACATTGGTTCTCTTGTGAATATCTGTATCAACATTTTTACCAACTGTTGTTTCCATTGTTTCTTAAGCCTCCAATTAAAATAGGTCGTTAAATACAAATGACCAAGCTGTGATGTCGTTCCCACCACCAGAAATAAGTTCTCGTTTAGTGATCAGTATTTCATCGCCAACATTTAAATAAACCCCTAACTTATCGAAATCCAAATCTTTACTTTCAACACCAATTCCTTGACTACCAACAGCTAAATTTGTAGAGAAGATGGGATTATCCGACACAGACGGTGTATTTGTTAGTGTGGTGTTTTCCTCTAAAACAGAAAACGTACTTAAATCCGACCAAGTACCTGTATTAAGAGTGCCTGATGGATATCTATAAAAGTCAATCGCATATAATCCTTCTGATCCAGTTGCTAACTCAGAGAATAGCAATTGACTTCTAACCTTGTTAACATAACCACCAAAGCTCGCTTTGTTTCTAAAACCCACTACAGGTGCTCCTAGTGCGGTTGCTGAAACAGTTCTACTACCGACCGATGCAATCGGGCGATCTTGTAAGTTATTTGTTTTATCGTAGGTCAGTGCACTCCAAGATCCTGATACTATGTAAAAATCATTTAGCGTTGAGGAAACCTCAGCTCTAATAGGTAGAATAGCCCTCCCTACATGAGTTCGCTCAGATAATGTACCATCAGTCTTAAATCTATGAAGCAATACCCATTCGTTACCATCAAATATTTCATAAGTGATATTACCAACACCTAGAAAACCAAACCTAATCCTAAACCTGAATGTTTTAGTTAAGTCATATCCTGACATATCAACAACTTGTTCCACATCAGCACCTTGCGCTGTGTTTCTATATGCGCAAATAAAGTTAGTACCTTTGTACCCTACATAAACACCGTCAGGATCATCAAAGAGACCTATTATAGCTTCATCAGCACCAGATGTTATACCGTGCCAACTTGCTGTAAAATAAGTCTCAACAGTAGATGCTGTTTTATACCTAAGATTCATCTTAGTTTGCACGGATGCGGTTCCGTTTCCATTTGTCTGTACTTTTAGCAGTGATCTTTCATATTGAGCCACACCAGTACCAACGCCAGTTGTATCTACAATCACACCTAATTCCGTATCAAGTGGAATATCAAATGTTTTAGATATTTGTGTTGTGGGTGTGGCTGTTTTTAATGAACCAAACAACCCTACAGAGACTTCATTACCAGTACTATCTTTTATTATTGTTTTTTTAAAATGGGACATACTAAAACCTTATTACACTATAAACCAATTCAAACCATCACTCTCTAACACTAGGCTCTCGTTAGAATCTAGTGTACCATCACTTACCCCTGATATGGTTTCAGAACCATCTCCAATTATTTTTAATACATTAGTTGTTGTATCTGTACGGATAATAGTTAATGGTATACCCAATCTGCCAACCGCAGTTGGTAAAGTTAAATCAATATTTCCGCTTGATGCGTTAGCGAAAACAAGCTTGTTTTGAGTGGATAGTGTTGATGTGGTGGTGACTGTTGTTGTCCTCCATTTAACCCCATCCTTGGTTACCTCGAAAAAAGATACTCCAGCATTATCAGCCCACTTCTCAATAATAGTGTTTGTGTCACCCGCATCATTTCTCACCTCAAGAGGTTTACCAGCATCCAATACAATTTGAGGTTGTGTACTGCGATCATAAGTTGTTTGCATTGTGGATGTGGATGCGCTAACAACGGTGGACGTTAGATTTCTTATATCAATTATTCTGTTTATATTAGCGGCTGATTTTTGTATAATTACTTTAGCTAAAGGCTCAACTTCACTACCTATTTCAGTACCAAACCCGCCCAAACTATAAGGTGCATCAACAGCACTCGCCTCATTAGCGAATTCACCATCAGAATAAATAAAATAATATGTTCCAGTGCGTGAACTACGTGCTATAGTATGCGATGCCCACTTATTATTCCCTAGTGTAGCTAAGTCCGTGCCGTCGTCATACCTTAAGTTATCAACAATAAAAGGTGTTACTTTTGGTTGTATTTCGTAAGACCCTGATTCTCTATAGTATGCAGCCATTCCTATATCTGTTTCTGCTGCAATAACCTCTAAGTTCATATCTGGATCAATAATATATCCATTCGCAACATCTAGCTGTAAAGCGGTGCTTGACTCGCTTATTGAACCTGCAAAACCTAAATAATTTGTTTTCTTAGCAAACTTAGACCACACGTGAATATCTTTCTCAGAACTATTTAAACGCATGTATGAATTACCAATAATTACAATATTTGTACCATCAGCAGTTGCCATACCACCTATTTCTAATATTGTTTGCATATCATCAGGTGTAAAAAATACATCTTTTGGGTTAGCGATTAACCCCGCAGCATTCACCCCAACAACCATAAAATCATCCCCAGCAGTAAAGCCAGTCGCGATTCCTGTTTGTCCTGCAAAAGAATATTTAGTTCCATCTATATAATAATCAAAAGCCGCAACATCATACTTAGATGGGTCAGCGTTTACGGTTATTAGATTATCTGTGCCTAGGTTATCAATACCGTGAAGGGCTGTATCATTTATTTTATTTATTTGTGAAACACTAACGGGATTAGCAACAGCTAAATCAGTATTAATTCCATCCCCAGTTAATGTTGCATCAGTTTCGACATCAACAATAGCCTCATTTAGATTTATACTTGCCTGCAAACCAGTCATATTTTCTATAATTGGATTTATTTTTGACATTTAAAACACCCATAACCCTTCGTTATCCCAGCCACCAGACATATTCCAAAAACCTGTTTCAAGAATCCACGGCACAGCCAAATCATTATCAAAATAATTCACAAACTTATAATTAACCGTGTTATATTCTTTAAAATCATAATCAGACATATCAACAACCTAGATTATTAGCATAGGTTATTGTTGTATCCGCTGTGCCAGACGTATAAGACGTGAACCCAATTCTGTAGTAAGCACCTATAGGCTCTAATTCTTTTGCTGCAAAAGGTGATGTATGTGTTGTAGTTAATGTTATGATTTTATTTGAATCTTTAGGTATTCCTGTTGCTTTATCCATAAATTGTTCTTGCAACCTCTGCACGGATAAAGTACCTGAGAATGTGCCACTTGCAACAAGGGATACATCGCCTCTACAAAGAAGCCAATCTGAGAATGTAGCAGAAGACAGTTTAGAGCTAACCTGCCTAGAGTGTTTGTGAATAGCCATGTGTACCCCATATTATTTTTATTATTATAAGGAAAATATAGGTAGCTTAGAATTATAAACTTGACATTTATTTTTTATTAGCTATAATTAAGATTGTTAATGAATTAAATATAAGCACTATATTTTATATAGTCCTGCTTATTTAGCACCAGCCATTCCAGTTAGTGCGTTGTAAATCGAACCCGTGATGCTCGATACATCACGGGTTTCCCAAAAAAGCCAATCACCAGAAATGATGATTGGCTTTTTTATGCGTGAAGGTTAAATCAACCTAGGTACCCCACTAGCACCTGCAATCAGCCCACTAACCTTACCCACGTTCTGCTGATACTTCTTTTTCCCCTCAAATGCGTCGGCAAAATCTTTATCAGCGTCATCCAAATCATCATAGCTATGTTCCCCATACTCATAGCCTACCCAGTTACGTTCCTTACACACAGCTAAATTCCAGCGTCTCAGCACATCTAAATCTCTAAACGTCAGATGAATTGTTCCCTTCTTATAAGCTGACATTTTAAAAAACGTTGATTCGATGTTTCGCATATCATTTGGATTGCGCGACTCAGCCACTGCTTCTAAAGCGTTTTGCATTGCATCTGCTGAGGAAATAAAGCCTACATGAGATTTATCATAAAATGTTTCGCATATCTTATCGATATCATCAAGGAATGTTCTAACACCCCACTCTAAATTACCACGCCAACCCCTATAGTCACAAGTTAACTCGCCACACCCACTGTAATAAAGTTTAGATGTTACTGAACTTAAAGGTAATATTATCTTTTTATTCATAACAAAAGGCTTGTTTGTTTTCCATCGCTCATGTTCACCAACATCTAAACCGATCACATTATCACTACTGTCACCACAATAGGAAAACTCTTTGGTGAAATAATCGAACATATCTGTGGCTGATAACAGCAAGTCCTCACTGTAATTTTCGTGTAGGGAGTTAAGAAAATTCCTTATATTATCATAAGTGAAATCTAGGCGCGTGCAATTTGTGCGCATCATATCAAACCTTTTTCGACGATGATACGTCATCTTACTTTTAGCCTCAGGAAATTCGAGTACACGCCCCCAATAATCGTTCCTTAATCTCCATAAAAACTTATTTATATCGGTTTTCATCCTTTCAGTTAAAGATGAATTTTTGCTACTATCACTTGATTCCTCGTCATGTTTCCAGTTTGGATCAATATATTCACCAATCAAGTGGTGGTATTTATACTTTTCCGTGATAGATTTAATTCCAAGTTCGACGCGGTGATTATAAGCGGCAATTAATCCATGTATGTTTGCACCAACAGAGATATCATTGCTTTGTTCAAGCTCCCCATCCCATTCAGCAGCTTGAGTGGCTGAGAAAAAAGCATCATCAGTTACATCATGTTTTATCTCAATCCAAACAACAGCTATCTCAACATTTGTTTTTCGTTCAGCATCTTTAAATATATTTTTATGATATTGAACATCAGCATTTAATTCATTGAGTTTACTTACAAGGGTTCGTCTGGTGGGTGTACATGGATTGCGTAATGTCTCAGCATTTAGAATGCAAAGAATATCCCCTGTGTAATGCATCACATCAATCGCTTTTAATAGATGTCTATCCCCTTTATCGAATGGGGGGTTCATTAGAATTAAATCAAACTGGATTTGGTCATTAAATGCTAGGAAATCAGCACCAATAAAGCTCATATGTTCAGTAAGTTTCAAAATCTTTTGCAGTTCAGGCTCAATTTCAATGGCAAAAAATTCCATTTTAGCTGAATTCCCACGATAATAATGACGATTGGTGGGCATTAAGGGCTTTAGCAGATCTCCCTTTCCAGCAGAGGGATCAAGTATCCTCTTATAATCCTTATACAGATATTTTTCTCTAAGGTATTCAACAAAGTTCCTAGGTGTTGGAAAGAAGTTTTTATTAAACATACCAATATCCCTAATTTAAAAAACCATTATACCAAATAAAAACACCTGTATAAACGATAATTTACACAGGTGTTTATCTGCTAATGAATAATAGTAACTATCTTAGCAGATAATTATTGTTGATAGCCTTAAATGACACTTCACCATCATTAATATCTTTAAATACAACGCCTTCAGCAATATCAGAATTCAAACCTTTTGTTTCTGATAAAAGCATTAGTTCGTCAAATGTTGTTTCAGGTGTGATACGGATAATACTTTTAATGGGAATGTGTTTTAAGCCAATGTATTCACAAAAATTAATCCTTTCTTCACTGTTTAGATACTTTTGTTTATCTATATCCCAGATATCAAACACATAAAATTCATGACCGACAATATTATCAGGGTTCTTCTGTATTCCTTCACCAATCAATTCACCTTGAATAGCAACATTGCACCCCAGCACCTCTCTTGCTTCCCATAACTTATGTTCCATATCAAGTGTATGGAACATATCCACAAAAGTGTTACCCTCTTGATCTTTTTTCAGGTTTATATTCCTAGAACACACACCTGTTTCACCATTATTAGTGTAGAATGTGCAACTTGAACCGTCTAATTTAAGGGATACCTCGAATTCACCGCTTCTTTTTTGGTATTTAAAGAGGAAGCTAAACTTATTTTGTATCCTGCCTTGTGATGTTTTGCGTATAAATGATGGGAAGTTTCCTCTAGCCTTTCCTTGTAAGCAAGCTGGTAATGGTGGCTCATATAATTTCACATTAAGCAATTTTGTTAAGTCTTGCCCTAACATATAAGCTTTACCATCCATCTCATTAAAATCAGATAACGGCATAACCAATCCTTGTGACACTTGTTTACGCAATCTGATTGTTTTTAATCTGAACCCATCTCCACCCCAATTAGTGGATTTAAAACATGACTTTCTTAAAAATTCATATCTATCGTGCACAGGTAGGAATGAATCAATTTCAAAATAAACTACATGCTCTCCCACCTTATGCAGCCCTTTCTTAGCGATAACTTCCCAATTATCAACCACCACAATCTCTATTCTATCAGCCCCTTTGATGGGGTGTATTGCGTTAATTTCTCTAATAGATGCTAATTTTCTCATAATAAACCTTTTAATTATCAATAAAAAACCCGCGATAAGCGGGTTGTATAAAATAATTATAGTTTATTATTTCTTATTTTCTTTTACGCATCACATCTTAGGTACGGCAGGTACTTTAGGTTGTTCAACCTTAGTTACAGCTTCTTTTGTAGTGCTTGCCGCCTTCGCTGCTGGCTTGGGTTTTACTTTTCTTACCCCAGCTTGCTTTTTCTCAGTGAAACCATTATCAGTGATGCGCTCAATAGCATCTTCATCACTTGCATTACAAAATACTTCTGCACCAGTTTCAGTATTTTCAAACCATTTTACTTTATTAACTTTAGCCATTTATAAATCCTTTATTAGAAAGGGTGATCAACCGATCACCCTTATTTAATTATCCTAACAACCTTACGATCATCTCTTTACGAACCAGCACAACACCAGTTAGTACATCCAATGACCACATACGTTTCTTACGGTATGGGTCGCGCCATGTTTCAAGACGTAATGAAATACCTGAGTTTGGCTCAGTGACAGTGATAATTGCAGAAGAATCACCAACTTGAATTCCATCCTCTTCTAATGGGCGTATAGCCAATACAATAGCATTACGGTGGAATACATAGTTATTAAAATGGCTTGGAATAACAGTTATTAAGGCGTTATCATCAAAACCACCAGCAGGTGCAGCAGGACTAAAGGTAGCACCTGTGACAGCACCAGCGACAGCAGTAGCGTCGGCGGTAAATACAAATGAACCTTCAACACCAGCTACTGTGAAAAGGTCATTCTTCTTGACTGTTTCTACACCAGCACCACCATCAAAATTCATCACGGTGGCACCTTCTAACACAGCACCGTTAACCGCTGGCGTACCTGTGGTTGAGAATGTCCCTGCAATATGTTCCAGCTCATCAATGTTTTGATCTGCATAAGTTGCAAGACCAAATGGAGAGCCAAGCATACCTGTTTCTACAGTAGCCTGATTACCATTTTCATTGGTATTGGAGAATACTTCCAGCATATTTGCTTCTGCATCAGAACCTAATACAGCCGATATCATTGGGTTATTAGCTACAGGCACACCATTTTTACGTAGAATCTTACGTGCCCCAATTAAATCTGCTTTTGCAGAAGGGGTTGAACCCGCTGTACCATAATAGTTGTTTGTTTCAGCAGCCACCATAAGGACACGCTGATCAATATAGTTTGCAATATCAATCGCGAACCCTTCCATTATAGAAGGTAACTGCCCACCAATAACTGTACCTAAGAAATCCCTATCATCAAGCTCCCACTGCAAACCCTTCCATTCATCAAGTGTTACTGGGACGGTGTTAGCCTTAATTACAGTTGTTGACATACCGCTTGTGGAGTCAACGTCAACTGGATCATGTTTATCTTGAGGTAAAGTAATGTCAATAGTTTGACCTTTCTTTTTAACCTCTTCCATTGTATTCACATCAACAAGACGTGACATTACCATGGTATTGTGAAGAATTTTGTGTACCTCTGGTAACACAACATCATACGCTAAATCAGCGATTTGGTTAATACTCATAAATTTACCTTTTTATTGTTATTATTAATAATAAATCTTGTGTTGCTGTACTTAATACAAAGCACTAACCTACACCACTTTGATTTTATTTGCGGATCGTAACGCTGATAATGCGGCGCGTTCTTTACCAGTTTTCTCTTGCATTAAGCTGAACCACTCAGCTTTTGTGTATTGCTTTGTTACTTCTGAACCATTATTACCAGATTCCATTCCATCCCCACTAATAGTGGTTGAGTTAAAGAATGTTGGTTCTGATTTAGCTGTTTCTTGAATTAAATCAGCTAATGTTTTCTTGGAGAATTTGCCATCAGGTGAAGCTGTTAAACCTTCTTCTTTGCGCGTGCTGTCAGAATAAACAACCAAATGCGCCTCCCCATTATCACCTTCTTGCACACCAATAAGATCTTTTAAATCTTTCCTTAAGTACCGTAAACCTTGACTGTTGGCATGGTGTCTTGATAATTCATATTGAATAGAGTTATCAATTAGATGATCATGATAATTTTTCTTTGTTTGCTCAATGATGCTGGCTTTAGTTTCAATCTCTTTACGTAAAAGATTCTCCATTTCCTCTTTTTCGCGCTGAACCTTTTGGATTGCTTGTTGTTGGGATAATGAGCTATCCTTATTCAAACCTTCTTCACGTTCTTTCATTTTGGTTAGGTAGTCATCAACCTTATCAGCACTTTCAAGCCCCAGCTTGTCCAGCAGAGTTTTAGCTTGCGTACTGTATTCGCCTGCGCGTTTACGTTCTTCTTCAATAGTGCTTTGTGCTTTCTTGTATTCACTAATATCTACAAGCTTACCGCCAACATCAATGTCAAATTTGTATGACCCATCATCCTGAGCAACATACTTATCCTGTAATGATTCATCTACACCATCAAGATTATCTACTATATACTTTACACCCATAACACGCCTCTTCTTTTTTTGCTTCACGTTTTGTTATGAGTTAAAATATAGTGTTGAGTATTAAATGTTGAATATCAAACACTAGATATTAAAGTATTCAGCAAAAAGATGCTCTTTACCTTCAAACTCCTTTCTTAGCTTCACTAGCGCACTTTTTTGCAATTGCCTGATATACTCAGGTGTGATTTTTAATATATCAGATACATCCTTTATTGTTATATTTTCCTCTCTACTGGATAAGCCGTATATTAAATCAATCACTCTTTTTTCATTGTTAGATAAAACACACATAACGTTTTCCATCATATTGTCTTGTGCTTCCAAGTGCGAGGTTAATTCTGTATAGTCGCAATTATTACGTGGAGCGAATGTTTCCCCCACATGATTTGCAATAGAGCTTGCTTCTAAGTCATCGGTGAAGTCATATATAGCTATTGTTCTGGAATTATTATTATGAACAAGCAATGCACCTAATTCAGCTTGCGTTAAATCTAGTTGCTCACCTAACGAGATATAATCAACCTTTTTATCCTTCTCCCTCATTTTTCTGATTATCCTGTTAGCTTTTGAAAGCAAGCTTTGTTTTTGCTTTGGTAATCTTATTGTGCGAATTTTTTCGTTAACGTGATAACTCAATTTTTCATTCACCCAAACCTTGGCACAAGTAATAAAAGCTCCACGAGATGGGTCATACATTTCAATAGCCTTTTGCAGTCCAGTAAACGCTACCTGCATAAAATCAACTCTCGTTATCTTTGTTGTATCTTTCTGGCATTTATACCACTGCACCCCTAACTTCATTGCGTAGCGCATATTCCTCTGTATTATTTCATTCCTTGCGTCATAATCTTCATTATTAATCCACTTATTCCATAACTGAAAGAACCTATCCTGTGATAACGGACTGTACTTATCCTTGCCTAACTCAATTTTCAGTTCATTATAAAGAGCATCGCATTCATTAATATTATCTATATCAGTCATAACCTTCACCTATTATTTTAAATTATGTGTAATATTATAGGATGTTTTTATGATAAAGTTATTGATAATGATTTTTGTTTGTGGTATGTGAGTTTATTTTAAGCGAAAAAAAACCCCGATTAAGGGGTTTTAGTTATTCAATATGCGTTGCTAGTTGTTGATTTATTTAGTTAAACCCATTTCACACGCATTGTATCTGATGGGGGTTTACAATATTTATTGTCATAAACATCCTCCCATTCATCAATACTCAATAGTGTAACTCAGCCTTTTGCTCAACAATATCTAAATACAAGTTAAAATCTGTAAGGAAATTTTCAATTACCTCAAGTGCTTGCAAAATTTTAATCTCATTTATAATGTTTGCTTCCATAACATACCTTAAAAAATAAAAAAGGTGCAGTACTATTACCACACCACCATAAAAACTACTTACTCAACTTACTGCTAAGTTGCTCAACACTTTTCTCAATCGAACCATAAACAAACGTATCAAGACCATTAAGATCAATATCATTCACCTCATGAGATAAGGCATAATGAACTCTCTCATTAGAATCACCGCCTAACTCATCTTTCAGATTGCATGTATACCACTGTAATCTGTTATCACTACATTGAATTAATGTAATAGAAAATAACAAGGGGTTCTGTTGATTATGAAACCCACTAAGACCATAAAACTTTAACAGCACCTCATGTTCTTCACCATCACTTTTAACCCCCTCTTGAACGAAACCAAAATCTTTATGATATTGAATCATTCCATATTCTTTCATCTTTTCACAGATAAAATCTAATTGCTCTTGTGTTAAAATATTTCCCATATATTTCCTTAAATGTTAAGTATGGTGATTACGTGCACCACACCTTAATTATACACTAATTTTTTAAATTAACTTGATCTTGATAGCGTCCGTTGGAAACTTGATGTTATCAACCACATCTCCATACCTCTCCTTACTAACATGCATTTTGTGCTCTTCATCTTTAGAGGCATCATCACAAAGAAATTCACTATAAGCAATAACCCACTCCTTATATAAATCTCTTTTACTATCATTCATATTTCTTGGTTGACCATTATTATCACAACAGTTAGCAGTGAATGCGTACTTACTAAAAACACTATAAGATAAGTATCTATGGCGTTCAGCCCATAAGTTTTCCACAGCAGAATTAAATGATAACTCTTTAGTTGGCTTGTAATGTGTGTTATACAATAGATTAGTGCTATACCTATCATCAGATTCATCTTGATAGATGTAACCAAGAACTATACGCGCATCCTTACTAGCAATATTACAAGATTCGCAAACACCAATACATGCTGTTAATATGGCAATATCAAAGGAATAAGTGTTAAATTCATCTAAATGGCGAATGCCATCCAAGGTTTGTTGATGCGGGTGACTGAACAATATATCGCCACTAACATGTCTTTTAATAGTGAAGTCATAATATCCAGTATCACGTTTGATAATTTTATTTTGAATATCATCAATTTGTGATTGAAGTTTATCTACCTTGCTTTGTTCTTCTTCACTTAATAACATTTACCCATCCTTTTTATCAAAAGCACCATTAAAGTATTCGGTTAGATCATCATGAAACACTTTATATTTATCACTTTTCTTATCAGTAATATATCGGTCAACAGATTCTCCTAACACCTTGTAATTGTCAAAGTAAGTGTATGGATTTATTCGAGATATCCTGATATTCTTATCTAGTGTAGGAATACCATCAATCTCATTCTTAAGCATCTTTACCACACCCTTGTACTTATTATCAGTGAATAGATAGGTAAACTCAAAGTCTAACCCGCTGATATTTTTCCTGAACACACATTTTTTACTATCTACACTATAAGGTGAAAATGCCATGCTAGTATCAAGCGTGAAGTGCTTGTTTGCAAAATCTGTTACAATTTGTTTTTCATCTCGCAAGGTTAATTTTAAACCACCATCACCGACCACTGTGCAAAACCTAATTACAACTAACGGTTGATCAATAATTTTAATTTCCAAGAAAAACCAGCGTCTGCTTCTATAAGCATCAAACCTGATGGTGATATCGTCAATAACACTACCAACTAAAACAGCTTGATTTTCAATATTATCTATCTCGTCACTATTACCTAATGCTGCTACTGTCAGTTCTTTAAAGCAAGCTGTGAATAATTTTAACTCTCGACTACCATCTTCAACCCCCGTAGCACTTGTTATTTTTGCGCCTTTCAATACTTGAACTTGTTTATTTAAATCTTCCATACTTTTCCTTTACTTAAAATACAGGGAGGGCAACCCCTCCCACAAAATTAACACCTACATGGCATAACTACAAACTGATTATCATAATCAGCATCAAATGTAATCATTAATCCATCAGCACCTGTTAGAAAAGATACTGTTATTTCTTCAAGCTTAATCCCTTGTAAAACTTTACCAAGCAAATTAATATCAAACCCAATACTAACATCACCTGTACCCATGCATAGATCCTCTATCACAATTTCAGGGTTAACCACGTTATAGTGCAATTCTTTATCAAGAATTCCTTGCTCTGCAAATAAAAAATCATTATGTGTTTGCAGAATTAATTGACTCTTATAATAATCAATTTTCAGTATTTTATGAAGACGAACATCTTTTTCTACTTTTAGTTTAGCATAATCAATGCTAACTTTTTTGATAGCTTCTTTTAACTCCTTTGTTTCTAACTTTAACACTAAAGCCGACTCGTCTTGTGTGCGAAGTACGCGCTCATACTCTGGAAAATTAGCATCAACATAACCAGAGGTTAATGTGAATTTATCAGATTCAAACACTAACTTATCTCGATACATTACAACCGATACAATCTCGTGACCTTCCATACTCTTAAGTAACCTAACCAACTTTTCAATAACATGATGAGGTACAATAAAAATATCATCTTCATTTTTTTCAGTTAACTTGCAAACCTCAACTCTTCCAAGTATTTGCCCTGTTGTAGCAATAAAATACAGTATTTTATCCTTAATCTCAAAAGCCATGCCGTTCAAGTAACCACGCACATCATCCTTACCCATCAACCGATAACACAAGTTAAGCTTTCCAAGTAATTCTGTAACACTTAAGTTAAATTTCGACATTGTTTTTTTATTGTATTCAGGTGGTAATACATTGTTATCTTGTAGTGGATTATTTAAATACTGCAACTCCTTAATAAACCTACACACATCCTCAGCATGTCGCAAATAATACATAAAATCAAAAGCATTAACCTGACCACCTGTAAAACCTATAAAAACCCCATCTGTATCTAAATAGGTTTTAACAATTGAACCATTGTATTCAACAGCTAGATCAATCAATGTACTTTTACATTGTATATGAAGGACTGTTGCCTCGCGCTCAGATTTTCTATTAGGTATCCCAGCTAATAACATTGAGATGGTTTTAATTAGTTCGTCTTTCACATTTACACCTTACTTAAACCTAAACATCCATTATAACACAGTGCCACACATATAACTATAAACCAAAGAATCCATGCCACCGATGTTTCACTATTAACCGCTCTATAAACCTGTATAAGTGACCATGGTCCTGCTTAACAAGCGATATTTTCCCATTATCACCCACAGTATATTCCTCTTTTATTTCATCAATTTCAAACACTAAACCTCCTGATGTATTATGTATATCAAAATCAATCTTTAGTAGTTCATCTAAGATCTTGCTAGGAAGAATGGTTAACCCATACCTATTAGCTTTCCTTACCAATAATTGCACCTTAATTTCTTTTAACAGAATGCTTTTGTAGTCATCACTCATAAACAACACCTAACCTTTTATTGAAAAAAAATCTGGGAAACATCTACTATATAGTATCACTATAGATTTAATAGGACTATCCATATCCAATAAATCACGATATCCACCACACATCATATTATCACGCGTATCCACTGCAATACTCACATTAAAATCACCATCAATCACATTACCACTAAAAACAAAATACTCTTCAATCCTAACTGATAATAATTTACATAGTAACGGGGAACAGTTCATTTCTTTAGCTATACATTTCACAGATTCAAAGAAATAATCTTTATTTGCATGAAAGTTATCAAACTTCTTGCATTCACTTGTTTTTATTTCACTTCCACACCTGCCGCATTTCTTTAATCTACATAAAGTTTTAAAATTAATTTCATTATAGGATATCTGCCTCTCCTGTATATTTTCCTTTAAGCTTTCGCACCCACACCTAACACATGATTTTTTCATATTTCCAAATCTTTAAAATTATCTAAATAAATATTATAACATACACCCAAGGTTAATTTAGTTTTATAGTGTGCAAAAATCCGATACTTAGTAATTAAAATATTCCCACATCCCATCACGATTCATCGCGTTTATATATCGATATAAATCCCCCTTACCTTTGTTAACTTCAATTATATTATAACCGCTGATACGATATTCTTTTTTCATACCATTAATTTTCATCTCCAATCCCTCTGATGACTTTATTAAACTAAAACCGCGCTGGATTAGCTTATAAAGAATATCCTCGGGGAGATAAGTTAAGCTGTATTCACTGGCGTTATTAGCTACCAACTGTTCTCTGATTATAGATAATAAAATATCTTTATCTGCACACACAATACCGTCATTCATTTTAGACACCTTTAGTTAATGGTGATGCTATTGTAGCACAATAAAAACCCCGCGTTCTTTCGATTGCGGGGTTTATTGGTTGTTGGCACTACTTATTATATTTTTGTTTTCTCCAATTCTAACATGCTGGTGTTATATTTATCTTTAGTAGCTTCTAAACGCTGCTGCAAAATATCATTAGCCACCATTAAGCTCACCTTAAAATCACTTTTCCCTTTACGCGTTCCCTTTGCTGTTTTATATAATTCACTAACGGTTGACTTGTGTAAAGCTTCAGCATCCGCAATATCAAACCCATTTTGCGCCTCTATCAGTTTTCTCATTGCTTCAAAACGTTTCGCTTTCGCCTCACTTTTTTTAGCCTTGGCTTCTTCGCGCTGCTGGTTTGTAGCTGCGTAACCTTCTTCTTTATTGTTATCTGGTTCGCTAATTTCAGCGAACATTTCAGTTAGACTTAGAGTCTCATCAAGTTCAAAATCATCTAGCAAGTCGGCTAAACGCTCTTCAGCTATGTATTTTCGTCTTAAGTTAGACTCATTATCATCTAGCGGTTCTTCATAGCGATATTTGTTGATTTCCTCTATCTCAGCAGCCTTCCCTGCTGGTGTTAGCTTTTCATTGTTATTTATATGAAATATTTCTTTTTCTGCACGTATATCATTCTCAAGCATACGCTCTTCGTGCGCTACAGTGTTCAATGCAATTCTTGCGTTGATTAACTTAACCGCCATTTGGGCGCGCTTAAGTTCAATCACTTTTCTCATTTGCTCTTTACATGTATTGCTCATAATGTTATTCCTTGTGCTAGTGGTTAATGTGTTGTTTTGTCATGTTGGATAGAATTATATTGGAGTGTAGGCGCGTTGTCAATAGTTGTTTTGAAATTAATTTAAGATAAATAAAAAATCCGCCGAAGCGGATCTATGTTTACTATCTAATCTGTACCCTCAAATAATTCGTGTAACATCAACTCTTTCCGCTTAAGGCTCTTGCTAAGCGCGTTAATTAAAAGTTGCTTCACATCCACCATACTGATCTCGTCATCACCTAACTCAGTAATTTTAGTCCATTGACAGTCTGTTTTAACATCAATCCTAATAAGCTTTGATTGTAATTCCTCGATTTTGTACTTTAATTCCTCAATTTTATTTTCTAGTAAATCAATTTGCTCTTGCTCAGCAACCACCTTATCGTAATCCATTATTTTCCCTTTATATCGTGTAACAAATAATTCAGTTATCAATTATTACTTAACAACTGAACACATGATTAACTATAAAATCAACTACTTATATTTTTACACCTTGGAAGGTGTAGATTATGTCAAACTACCTTTATTTCCTTGTGTTTTAAATTACAGGAGACATAAGCAGCCCTAAGATAAATCATAACATCAATGTATGCATCCCCCCTACGTCATCATATCCGTTCCGAATAGCATCAAACATAGCGTCAACTATATAGCTGGATACATCAAGTTCCTTTGATAGACTGTCCCGACAACACAACCCAGCTCGAAACAGTGCAATTAAGGTAAGTGGGTCTATATACACGCGATCATTAGCACCAGTATAACAAAACGATGCGCCATAAAAAAACTTTTCGTTTTCATCAATAAATCTCTTATCATCAAAACCTTCGCTTAAGCCAAGTATAGACTCCATACCTACCGCAAACCATTTTGCAGCGTCCTGTGCGTAAGCTATCTTGTGTCCAGAACATGTTAGTGCGTTTAAGTCACTTTCAAGATTTTGAATAAAGTCAAAATACAAAAATGGAACTCGACAAGTCTTACCCTCTTTTGCTTTGGCTTCACCTAGGTTGTAATAATCACAAGCTGAGTTACTTGTAAATTTATAGTTATTGCTTTCTGGTGGATGGAGATTTCTCTGATTTTCGTCTTGTAGAAAATGTACGCTTCTTAATGGCATGTCTTGCATTCCTCTGTTAATAATATTACGTCAACTCGCGCTGATTAATACTCATGCACGGGTTTTCCCCACCGAAACTAAATGAGACTGCAAGGCACCATTCAAACTAAACTCAACGCCCTCACCTAAATAAATCATATCCTTGTATTTCGACATATGAGCCTCACTACTCGTCATCTTAGTGTATTTATACTCACTACCATCAATAATACATGTGTTAGCCCGATCAATCTTAATTTTATCGACAACATTACCGCTTAAGTTAATTGTTAATCCGAACAATCCAGAGTTCTTGATATTTTCCTCCTGAGTGGGTGAATACCAGAAGTGTTTGGTATCGTTATTCGATTTTCCACTGGCGATAACTTGATAAGCTCTCTTATCATCATCTAGGTTGCGTCGCTCTCCAAATGCGCCAGCACCATAAAATCCAGCACCCGATTTATAATCGCCACCACGAACCAATAAGGCGATATCACTTTTATTGCGCACGCCACGACCAAACATCTGTTTGTATTTCATTTCTTCACTCATAATTTAAAACTCCTGTGTTAAACCAATAATTAAAGGTAATTCTTTTTCATAATTTGATAGGCACGACTATCTTCATCCATTTTCTTTGCCGTGTTATCTTTTGCTTTAGCTAAAGCTTCACTCTCAATATCTTTCAACATACTACCAACACGAATGTAATTCCCCTGACTAATGGAAAACTCAATATCAATAATCAACCCTTTCTTTTCTATTAAACCAATAACGCCTAAATCGTAAGCAGATTCAACGATATAAACAGCTTTATCAAGGAACTTGTGTTGTTTTTCACTGAGATTAAACTTCCCAGCACCAGTCGGTAGATTCTGATTGAAGAATCCATCAGCAGCCTTATCTATCAAATCTTGTTGATATTTGTGCAGCATCTGTTGATTGGAGAGTTTATATTGAACTTCTCCATCATTGCTCAAATAAACCAATGATCCGTCCTGCAACATATTACGTAATGCACGATTGATAACCACACGCTGCGATGCTTTAGTGGTTTGTGATAATAATTCCTTCTTACCAATCACACCACTATCTTTGATGGTATTAAAAATGATGTGCTGTACAGAATAGATTGTAGTATTGTTGTTCTCTCCTCGTTGTTGAGAGATAATGTTATTTACTTTCTTAATTAGCTTGCTTTCTTGTCGTTCACTACCATCTAAGTGTGGAACAATTAAGCGGGAATTCTCTACATTCATTTCTATCCCTAGCATTTTTATTGAACGCTTTGGTGCGGGGTAGCTTTTGTTATTACCATTCATATTTAGTTTTACCTTTTATTGTATGTACTGCACATTGTCGCATCTTGTATTTTCTGTGCTAAATTATAATATGTGAGTATTATCTAAATCAAGAGTTATTTATTTGTTTTATCTAACTCTTTTACGCAGGAACCCCCAGTTAAGGGGGTATGTGTAAACTAAAATACTAAAAAACTAACTACCAATAAATTCCTTCATCTTCTCTGTATCGTTCTCAATCTCCTTTTCAAGCTGATAAACTTTATCCTTCATTCCAGAAATAAGAGCACCTTTAATCACACTCATATCTAAATGGCTACCATGTAAATCAGCTCTAGACTGATACTCGCATACATCCGCATTCCATCCAATATTAACATCTAGAGTTAAGCTATCGGGCTTTAACCCACTTACAATCTCGATATTCTTTTTAATCGAATCAACCAAGTCTTTCTTGTCGTCAAGATTATCACAAAATACTCTCATTTTTTCAGCTAGATCTTTAGCTTCACTCCCAACACTCATTATTCAACCACCCATTCGCTATCTGTTACGGTGGTGATAGTGCCATCACAGAAACCAATTGAACCATCATCTTCATTAGAAATATCAAACTCATCATTACTGTAATTGATATAAATAATCTCCCCAGTACTCTCTGATAAACTGGTTGCATGAATAATAATAACTTCTGGAATAACATTCATTCTACTTCTCTCCTTTAATCACAAATAAACTTCCAAACACATTTACAAATTCATCAAGTGACACATCAAACCCAGTTAAGCTAACAAAGTTACTATGGCAGTCACTTAAAGATTCACCAGTATGTGACAATAAATCCGTGATGTTTTCAAAATCATCACAGTTTGACACTAGGATGTGTTCAGGATGTGTGATTTCAATTGTATTTATTTCAGCATCATATATTTCACAGTCATATGTATCAATAGATTCGACCTTAACATCGAGCATGTTGATTGAAAGTGTGCTATTATTTAATGTGTCAAGCTCACCTGATTCAGTGTTAAAGAAGAAAACCTGAGTTTCATTAATAAGGTCGCTAGTTTCATGACAAATATCAATAACTGTTGTTAACGGCATATCATGAATTTTCTTTGCTTCATAATCACGATCTAGTGATTCTTGGTAGTCTTCTTGACTCATTTTGAGTACGTTAGCAAGTGTAGGGTTTAAAGCTGCTGTGTTTGCGGTTGGCATAATTTGTTTCTCGCTATGTGTGTTTGTTTTCTTAAGTGTTGAGAAGTATTCTAGCTAAGTTCGCAGTATGTGTCAACACTTTTATTTAAAAAAGTTAAATTATTTTTTATAGGTGGTAATATGAATGGAAGTACAAAACAAATCGACTGGGCTGAAAAGATTAGAGATAGTGTTGTAAGTTATTGTGATAACGATGATTATAAAGAGTATATGTTGTCGCAAGATGAATCAAAATTCTTTATTGATAATCGGAGCTTTTTTGATAAATTCAAATATTATGATGCTCAGCAGATTAAAGTGTTAATAGATAATGATATAAATTTTAAAAGCTTCATAAATGATGAAGCGCAAGACAAGAGATATAAAGAAAAATTTGAAGAGCTAAAACTATTTAAAACAAAAGACTGTTGGGATAACAGGAAAGTGGCATCACTGAAGCTAGATAATACAAAGCTTACTATTGAATACCAATTCAACTCTGATAGTAGCGAGCGCGATATATTGTTGCATCATAATTTTATGGAATTTGGCGAAGGTAAATTTTCAAGAGGTGGGTTAGTTGATGGTCAAGGCAAGCTTGTTGAAATGTGCCATGTTCTTCTTAATAAAGGGATACAAGTAAAGGTGTGGAATAATGAGTTGTGGGGGCGCGTTGAAAGTGCTGACTATAAACCTGAAAACATGCGCCGCATCTACACTAATCCAAAGTTTCCAAACAAATTTTATGTGCAATGGGAACATGGTAACACGTCATTACAGCAGAATATAAAAGCAATATGGGGTGGATATGAATTAGCCAAGAATAGGTATTCATTCTTTGTCGATCGGTACGATGAACTACGAACTCTTACTAATGAGTTTGGGTTTCAAATCAGTGATGATGCTAAGAAATTAATGCAGGAGCAAGACGAATTAATTATTCCCGCATTAGTAAAGCCAATTGTTAAATCACCATATAAGAAGAACAATAAAGAAACATATAATAAGGAGAGCGTTTATGAAAAACTTCTCGATAAAGATTGAATTACTACCTCATCAAAAGCAAGCTGTTGAGAAGTTAAAACCACTACGGGTTGGTGCTCTCTTTATGGATATGGGGACAGGTAAAACACTAACAGCTATTGAGTTGATAAGGTTAAGATCAAGTAAGATTGATAACGTTGTTTGGTTCGCCCCTGCTGCGTTCGTGATTAATATTAAAAAAGAAATCCTAAAAAGCACAGATATCAACGAAGATGATATAGAATGCATATATGGTGGAAACCTTAGTATAAAAGGAGATAAGTGTATATCTATTATTGGGCTGGACAGTCTTAGCCAAAGTGATCGGGTTGCAGGTGAAGCTTATGAGATAGTTAATGATAAAAGCTACATTGTTGTAGATGAATCCAGTTATATAAAAAATTACTTTTCCTTACGCACCAAACGATTATTAGCTCTAACAAAGAAAACATCCTATAGATTACTTTTAACAGGAACGCCAGTGACGCAGGGCGCGGTTGATTTATTCTCACAAATGTATTTCCTTAGCCCATCTATTTTAGGTTTTAATTCATTCTTTGCTTTTGCAAATCAACATTTAGTGTATAGGGAAATAGTATTAGGTGACGGTAGTGTTAAACGTACAAGTGAAGTAGCGCAGGAAATTAACCCCGAAGAACTAGCTGATAAGATCGCACCGTTCGCACATCAAGCTAGGATAGAAGAATGTGTTTATTTGCCACCTAAAACTTTTTCATCTCATTATATTGAATTATCGAACTATCAGCGAACCCTGTACGAGCAAGCTAAATTAGATACCCTGCAAATAATAGACGAGATGCCTGATGATCAGGATTTTATGCCTGAGTATTTTAAACTACAAACAGAATTACAAAAAATATGCAGTGGTTTTATTAGTTTGGATGAAAAACAACTATCGGAATTCAATAGGTTAAATTGTCTTATAGATATCATAGATAAACATAATGATGATAAAGTAATTATATGGAGTAAGTATGTACCACCAACTAATTATATTAAGAAAATATTAATAGCAAGATATGGTGGTAAGAGCGCAATTACATACACTGGTAAATTAAAAGTGTGTGAACGCGAAGCACAACTAAACAAGTGGCGCGATCCAGCAGGTGCACGATTCCTTATCGCTACCCACTCAATTGGTGGTTTCAGCTTAACGTTAAATGAAGCTAAGCTAATGATATTCTACGACAATATGTATAGCTATGATAAGCGAATGCAACCACTAAGAAGGAATTATAGGATTGATCAAGATAGCGAAACAAAAGTGATTGATATAGTAGCAGATAACACTATCGATGAGAAGATAATGACCGCGATACAAACAAAAGAAGATTACGCCAACACATTTAATCAGCGCATAACATCCAAGAAAGAATTTAAAAATGCAGTGAGGGATTTATGATATGAGTAAGAAGATATACTCTAACACCAAAAATGTTTTACAGGCAGCGCAAGAGCGCGTGAGTCTAGGTTTTGATTTGTTTGACAATATAAGCGTGTCGGTTAGTGGGGGTAAGGATTCCACTGTGTTGGCTCACTTGGTTGTGCAGGAGGCGGAAAGGAGAGGGAGAAGGGTTAATATGTTTTTCACCGATTCTGAGTTAAATTACTCTGCAACCATCAATCAAGTTGATTATCTCATGAATCTATCGTTACTCATAAATAAAGTATGGGTTCAGATTCCTAGTGTAACACAAACTGTTGGTAAATTAAGGAACTGTAGGTTTTTAGCGTGGGACGAGAAACACAGGGGTGAATGGGTGCAAGAGAAAAGAGTTGATGCGATAACAGAAAATATATGGGAAACAGGCGCACCACCTTACGGGGAGTTTTATATTAGAGAAGCTTATGAAAAAAGCTGTGGTAGTAACAGTGGTTTTTTTATTGGTATCAGGGCTGACGAGTCATTAGAAAGGCTGAAAACGGTAACAAGACACCCCGCACTTATTGATGGCAATAAAATAAAATGGGCTACAAGTAAACCAAGTAATTCAGCACTACTATACCCAATATATGATTTCTCTCACTCTGACATATGGAAATATATAAAGGAAAATAATTTAAAATACAATAAGATATACGACTATCAACGTTTACATAGTTACCCTACAAAGAAAATGAGAGTATCGAATATTGGTCACCAGTTTAGCGAAATGGAAATGCAGAACTTACCTTACTTTGAACCAGAAACTTATGCGAAAATACTCGAGAGGGTAGAAGGTACTGAAATTATGCAGGAGCACGGCAATAAAAGTAGCTTATTTTTATGTAAAAAACTACCAGAACATTTTAATAGCTGGAAAGAATACCTACAACATTTAATTAAAACATCAATTAACCCTGACATTAAAGTATTGGTTGAGCGATTTGGTAGAATGGATAAGACCACTGATAATTATCGGCAAGCCTGTAGACAAGTTATGATGAATGATGTTTTAAATGAGAAACCAATAAAGACTAAAGAAGCTAATAGTAAAGATAATTTACTCAATAAATTAAAGGGGTTATGATGTTGATAAATAAAATAGAAGATTACAAAATAGAAGGAAAGGTTATGGTGTCAGAGGGGATTAAAATCCCATGTACAGAGGTTAGGCTTATAAACAGTGCTTTAATATACCCAAACAATTACAACCCAAACTCAATCCCCCACACCAAGATGAAGCAGCTTGTCGATTCAATTAAAAAGAATGGGTTCTGCTTTCCTATCGTCACGTATTTTAATGGGGAGAAGTTTATAATTATTGATGGATATCACCGTTACCTGATGCATAAAAAAGAATACCTAAATATGTCACACATCCCATGTGTTGTTTTAAATATAAAGGAAACAGAAAGGTATATTGCAACAGTGGCATTTAATAAAGCCAAGGGTTTTCATGATTGCGAACTTGACGCAAAGCTGGTTACCACACTAAAAGGCAAGGGTATGAAATACGATCAGATAGCTAAGGCGTTACATATTGAACTTGAAACCGCGTACAGGTATTGTCAATTGAGCGGTATTGCAGCAGAAGAGCTTGCAGGAGAGTGTTATAGTAGGAGTTGGGAGTTTTAGAATTAAAGAAGGCGCGTTAATTCGCGCCTAAAACTAACTATTTGCTTTTGGTGGTAGCGTCATCCTTGCCTTTATCTTTTCCTTTTCCCAATTTTATCACCTCCTTTTTTTTGCGCTGTAGCGCACATTTGTGTTTCACTTTACCTATCTGTTACCTGATAGGTTACTCCTAGTATATACTTGCAAGCCAACTCTTCTGTTAGTGTTAATTTCTCTTTCCCAGCGAATACATATCGCATCTTGCGTTCATTTATCCCAGTTTCTTTTGCAAGACTTCTTTGTGATAAGTTGGTTGTGGCAAGCAGCTTTCTTAATTCATCTACTGTCATATCTTGCTCCTTAAATATTAACTATAAATGGTTTTAATGTGTTGTATATCTGATCAGCATCACAATAAAACTCCCAAGTCTTAGTGCTCCACTTAAAATCCCCACCGGAATATTTCTTCTCTAAGCGGCATAACTTTAGTAACTCATTAAATTCTTTTCCGCAGTTTTCAATTTTAACATAAGTAACAACTTTAGTTACTAATTTAATTCCCTTTACAGCCATGCTAACGCATATTGACCATAATATTTCTTTAACTTTACATCCGTGTAATTTTGCGGCTTCAATTCTTATTTCTTGCGCTGTTTTCATATCTGCTTTAGAGAAGCTCATTTTTAATTCCTCGCATTTCGCTGGATTTGCGCCTCGCCGTATGGCTGGCTGTTTCTTAAGTGTTGAGTGTATTATCTAATAATTTAGAATCGTTGTCAACACTTAAGTTAGCTTTTTTCTAAAAAAAGTTATGCAACTACTACCCAAGATTGATCCCAGTGTCCGTCTTCAATCTCACGCACACCTTTCAACCCAATAACTTTACTCACAACCAATTGAAGCATTTCACCTAAAAACAAGTAGTATTCGTCTTCAATAAAATCACCTTCTGGTGTGATACCATCACCTTCACCAAAAAAGTTTCGGTTAAGCATAACGTTTGCCATATTTTGCTCTTTACAGTAATTAAGCAATTCCTCAACCTGTTGAACAGTTATCTCAGCACCATCAACATCGCTTTTAAATTCTTCATTACTAGCTCGCATATAGCTTGCTGACATACCTAATATATCTATGCAGCCAAATTTAAACTGCTTTTTCTTGTTTTCTACTGAGTTCATAGCCTTCTTGTATTGCTCACTGTTCTTGTTGAATGATAATTTAACGCACTCAGCCCACTTGATGTCTTTTAATTTGCAGTTTCGCTCTGCAGCTTCATTCTGGCGAATTGTTTTAGCTACTAACATTTGTTCTTTAGTGAAAGCCATTTTTGATTCCTCATGGGGAAGTTTAAGTTGTTTTTTGATATTTAGATTTACCAAAATTTCTTGTGCTTTGCTGTTTTGGTAAGCTTGTAAACAATTATAATGAAGTGTGGGTAGGGTGTCAACAGTTATTTTATATTATTTTACATTTATCTCCAATAAAGCAATAATATCAATAACATACACAAAATAAAACGAGGTGACTAGCACCCCGCAAAACCTAACTACCCAGAGTCCCACTCCATATTAGTGAATACAAACACACCATTAGTGTAGCCGATAATCTCGTTACATTCACTTTCTTCATACAGAAAGACAAACTCTCCTTCTTTGTACCCTGAAACAGGGACACCAATATAAATAACACATCCATTGTCTGCAGCAAGTTTATTAGCTTCATCAATAATTGGTTGATGTATTAATTTTGTGTGTGACATAATAATGTTTCCTTATTTGGTTAAATGATTGAGTGTTTATTATAATATTATGTTTGATGTGGTGTCAATAATAAAACACCATATTTTTCAAAAATATAAAAATCTGTTAGGTTTATGATCTGAGGTGGATCGGGTTGGTGTGCTTGCAGACACTGTAATGCAAGCTTGTGATTACAACTTTGTTAACACTCCATTCTTGCTGGAGGCGTTAACAATAACACTATCACCACTGTAGTTAAATCTAATTATATGGGTACGACACCTGTTTATACTACGAATATCAATAAAATTATCGAAAAAAGCTGCATAGGAAGCTGTACCACCAAATCTATCAACACAGTAAAAAGACGCGGTTATGAGATCGCTGTGCAATCTCTTTAATTCCTTCATAAAAAATGATTGTTCTTGATTATTGTAAGGGTTTGGTGTGGAAAAAACATACAAGGGATCAAACACTACATGCGTGATATCGTGCTTCTTCACCATATCATACAGTTCTTCATAGATATCACTCTGCTTTAGATTCCCCAAAGAATCCCTATCAATCAACTCAGCTTTATCATTACCGTAAATCTCCACCAAAAACAGATTATCATCCAACAGCCGAATCTCATCACTGGAAAAGTTTAAACCCCTAGCTATATCAATCAGAATTTTGTTATGGTGGCGCGAGTCACCGCCAGAGAAGAAATGCAAAACCTTGGTACCTTCCTTCTTACCAACTTCATTACCTAAGAAGTTGCGCCCCACAGCAAGGCAAGCTGATTGTTGCAGAGTAAAGATAGAACTCATATTATTATCTTCACACCTAATCAACGCGATGGAATCTTGACGAACCACATTCTTTAGTGTCCAGAAATTACTTTCCACCATACTATCTCTGCAAAACTCAAAACAATTATCTTCTGCTGCACTTTCCATGTGTGCAACAGTAAATTTATCTACTCGCATACCTTGTTCCACTTTCATAAGCTAAACCACTTTTTAATTATTAAACATAATAAACCAAATCATTATAACATCAACATAAACTCCACTCAACAAATAACACCTTTTATAATGGAATGTTAATGTTGTGGTGTTGCTAGAATTCCTGTAATAGGATATTTATCAGCTTAATTAAAACACCACATCCCGATATAGGAACAAAATCAATAACTTATGTCATGGCGTAATTACTGTTTTTAAAACAATCTGGTAGTTACAAGCCAATGAATGATCCAGCCATTCCCCATTAACCACGTAGTCAGTATTAATCCTACTTATATATAGCGCAAACTCTTCCTGACTTTTACACATCCCTGCAATTGAGTATGTGTATATCAAATGTGAGTTCTCTGTATCAATAGTGTAGTCTTCGGATAACAGTAATGTGTCAAGTGCAGTTTTTATTGTTTCGTAATTAGCGTTAATAAGATTATTAAAGTTGGCTAATGATTGTGCAGCAGTGATAGGCATATAACATCCTTTCTTGTTATTTATGTATAAAAGAAACATAGTTCATCCCCACCACTTTCGTTAAACTCAGTAACGTGAAATGTAACCCCTTATATATGGTTAATGAAGGTAATTTCACGCTTAAAACTAAAAAAGCCGTCAAGGTCGATAAACGACAATATTAATCATATAGCAGTATGTTGATATATAATTACCATCTATCTATCCTGTAACACATGTTAACGCTCGATTAACCAAACATTCTACCCCAAACATAATCCCATCCATCACGTTTCCCCCTCCCCAATAATTAATTTTCCAAAAAAAAATTAATCAAAGAAAATCCAAACTGTGGGGTTATT
>Ga0193958_1000058_pt1 | contig 60804 bp, 51 predicted proteins | sample FB_1_MG_FD_140320 | JGI IMG/M metagenome (GOLD analysis project Ga0193958, IMG submission 140320) | Microbial mat bacterial communities from the Broadkill River, Lewes, Delaware, United States - FB_1_MG | ecosystem: Environmental > Aquatic > Freshwater > River > Microbial mats | place: USA... | reverse complement strand
TGATAGCATAAGTTTTTTTAATTTAGCTTTTAAGCATTCAACCACAATTTTTATGTTTGTAAATGTATGGCTCAATAATTGTATCACCAAATAACAGTTGCCAAAAATAATTAAAATTATTTATGAACTCACTACTCTTTTCTAAAATTAAAATATCAACGGTATTCATTCGCATTTTCGTATTAATTTGTATCATTCTTTTTAATAATAATACCATTTTAGCTCAAAAAAATGAATTTGTTGTTGTTCTAGATGCTGGTCACGGAGGGAAGGATCCAGGTAAAGTGGGATATAAATCTATGAAAGAGAAAGACATTGCCTTAAAAATAGCACTTAAAGTTGGGGAAATGCTCGAAAAAAGGGAAAATATTAAGGTAATCTATACAAGAAAAACAGATGTTTTTATTGGTTTAAAAGATCGTGGTAAAATTGCAAATAAAGCAGATGCAGATTTGTTTGTGTCAATTCATTGCAATGCACATACCTCAAATGCTTATGGAGCAGAAACCTGGGTGTTAGGAACACATGCAAATAAACAGAATTTTGAGGTTGCCAAAGCAGAAAACTCTGTAATTGAATTAGAGGATAATTACAAAGTAACTTATAAAGGTTTTAATCCAAATTCTCCAGAATCGGTAATTGGGCTTACCTTAATGCAAGAAGAATATTTAGACCAAAGTATACAATTGGCAAGTATAATTCAAAACGAATTTACAACAAAGTTAAAAAGAAAAGATAGAGGTGTTAAACAAGCTGGGTTTGTAGTATTGCATCAAACGTATATGCCAAGTATTTTAATAGAAATGGGTTTTATTACAAACAGTAAAGAAGCACTGTATTTAAAATCTAAACTAGGGCAACAAAAATTTTCAGAATCTATTTATAACGGTATAAAAAAATATATTAGCGAACTTACCTTAAATACTGTAAAAGGAAATTCAGTAACAGAAGCGCCTAAAACAGCAAGTTTAGCAACAGCTAAGCAAGAGACTATAAGTTATAATGATGTTGTTTTTAAAGTTCAAATAGCTTCGGGTTCTAGAAAATTAGAAACAAAGTCTTATAATTTTAAAGGTCTTAGAAATGTAGATCGAGTTAAAGTTGGGAATAGTTATAAATATTATTTAGGAAATACTTCTAGTTATTCTGAAATTGAAGAATTTAGAAAAAAAGCTAAATCTAAAGGATATAAAACTGCATTTATAGTTGCATTTAAAAATGGCGAAAAAATTTCTGTAGAAGAGGTTTTAAAAAAATCGTAGTATTTTTAGCATTTACTCACAAAAATTATTAGTATTATTGCCTTAAAAATTATATTATTTTGAAAATTTCGAGAGAACTAAAAACAGGAGTTGTAGCTGTACTTGTAATTGCATTATTTATTTGGGGTTATAACTATATGAAAGGGCTAAATTTATTTGACGGTCCAATTAAAACCTATTTTACAGAATACAATAATGTACAAGGCTTAAATACAGCAAGTGTTGTAACAATAAATGGAGTTGATGTTGGGAAAGTTGTGGATATTAAGTTTAATAAAAGTGAAGATAAAAGAGGAACTTTAATTGTTGAATTTAGTGTTGAAAATGATTTTGAATTTTCAAAAAAGAGTATTGCAAAAATTTATAGCGCTAGTTTAATGGGCGGAAAATCTTTAGCGATTGTACCTTCTTATGAAGGAGAAACTGCGCTTCCCGGAGATTATTTAAAAGGTGAAATTGAGTCAGATTTATTTTCATCAGTAACCGAAAAATTAAACCCATTACAAGCAAAGGTAGAAAGTGTTATTAAAAGTGCAGATTCTTTAATGACAGGTTTAACAGATGTTTTAGATCCTGAAAGTAGACAAAGTTTAAAAGCAAGTATTTTAGAATTAAATACAACAGTTTCAAATTTTAAATCCGCTTCAGCAAATATAAATGAGTTAATTAAAAATAATGATGATAAATTATCCAAAACGCTAGATAATACAGAGTTAATCACCGCCAATTTAGTAAAACTTTCAGATACTCTAGTAAATGCTAATTTAGGTCTTACCATTAAAAATATAGAAGAAACAGTTGATGATATAAATAGCGTCTTGGCTGGTTTAGAAAGAGGGGAAGGTACTTTAGGGAAGTTAATAAAGGATGATAAAATGTATACTAATTTAACCAATGCTTCAAAAGAATTGGAAGAATTATTAAAAGAAATGAAATTACATCCTAAACGCTTTGTTCATTTTTCGTTATTTGGAAAAAAAGATAAAGGCTATAATCCTGAACAAGAGTAATAAACAAAGACTTTTGTTTGTTAAATTACAGCTATTTCATTTAGAATCTACGTACAATAAAAAGTGGTTACTTAAAATATTTGATATGTTTTAGAAATTCATTTAAATTCACAACCTTGGTTATTTTGTAAAATATTTCACAATAAATACTTAAAATCTTTAATTTATTCTAAATTGCACACCTTAAAATCTAAAAAGTTTTTAAAATTGATATTGATGAATTGATTAAAGCTAGTTTTATTAAAGTTATACCATTAGAAATAAACCAAGTTATTGTTTAAATTAGCACAATAGTAATTGAAAAATGCTACAAATAATTTTTATGAAGCATCTATAAATTAAAAAGTATGAATTATATTAACAACATAGCATTTGCAATTCTTCTTATTATAGGAGTTGGTTTTTTTGTTAAAAATATAAAAAGACTTATTAGAAATATAAACATTGGTAAACAATTAGATAGGTCTAACAATTCATCTGCTCGTTGGAAAAATATGGCTATGATTGCTTTAGGACAATCTAAAATGGTAAAACGTCCAATTGCAGGTTTGTTGCATATTGTAGTTTATGTTGGTTTTATAATTATTAATATTGAAGTAATTGAAATAATTATTGACGGACTTTTTGGAACACATAGAGTATTGTCTTTTTTAGGTGGATTCTATAGTTTTTTAATTGGTTCATTTGAAATATTGGCAGTATTAGTCTTAATTTCAGTTGGTGTTTTTTGGATACGTAGAATGGTTTTAAGAATCCCTCGTTTTTGGAATAAAGAAATGAAAGGTTTTCCAAAAAACGATGCCCTATATATTTTATATTTCGAAATGGTTTTAATGTCGTTATTTTTAATAATGAATGCTACAGATGTACCTTTTCAACAAGCCGATGCAGGAAATCCAATCAGTCAATTTTTAGTCCCATTTTTTGAAAACTATAATGCAGCAACATTATTTTATATAGAACGCACAGCCTGGTGGTTGCATATTGCTGGTATTTTAGTGTTTCTAAACTATTTATATTACTCGAAACATCTTCATATTTTATTGGCGTTTCCAAACACATATTTTGCCAATTTAAACCCAAAAGGGCAGTTAAATAATTTAGAAGCTGTTACCACTGAGGTTAAAATGATGCTCGATCCAGATGCAGATCCATTTGCAGCTGAACCAGAAGGAAGTGAAACCGAAATTCCTGAAAAATTTGGTGCAAGTGATGTATCAGATTTAAATTGGGTGCAATTGATGAATGCATATACCTGTACAGAATGTGGTAGATGTACGGCTGTTTGCCCTGCAAATATTACAGGTAAAGAACTTTCTCCAAGAGCCATTATGATGAAAACTCGTGATAGATTAGAAGAAGTTGGAGAAAATATTAATAAAAATGGCGAGTTTAAAGATGACGGTAAACAATTATTAAATAATTATATAACATCAGAAGAAATTTGGGCGTGTACAACTTGTAATGCTTGTGTTGAGGAATGTCCGGTAAATATAGATCCTTTATCAATAATTATTGACCTACGTAGGTATTTAGTTATGGAACAATCTGCCGCATCACAAGAGTTAAATATAATGATGACCAATATTGAGAATAATGGAGCTCCTTGGCAATACAACCAAATGGATAGATTAAATTGGAAAGACGAATAATAAAACTATAAAAATTAAAAAACACAGAATGAAAAAAGAAGATGTTGAAAAGTTATTACACGACAAAGTTGAGGATGGACTACATATTAGTCCTATTTTGCCTGAAGGAATTAAAAATTATTTAATCGACATTGACGGAACAATAACAGAAGATGTTCCAAATGAGGAGCCAGAAAGAATGGGAACTTGCGAACCTTTTCCTGATGCTTTGGCAACATTAAATAATTGGTTTGATGAAGGACATATTATATGTTTTTTTACTTCTAGACTCGAAGAGCATAGAGAAGTAACCGAAATGTGGTTAAACAAACATGGGTTTAAATACCATAGTTTATTAATGGGTAAACCTAGAGGTGGAAATTACCATTGGATAGACAATCACTTAGTTAAAGCAACACGATATAGAGGTCATTTTACAGATCTAGTTGAAAAGGAAGTAACTATAGAGGTTTTTGACGACGGAAAACACGAATAATATTTAAAATATATTGATATGAACGTACCTACAATGGCAGAAATGGCTGCACAAGGTAAACAACCAGAAGTTTTATTTTGGGTTGGTTGTGCAGGAAGTTTTGATGATAGAGCAAAAAAAATAACAAAGGCATTTGTTAAAATTTTAAACAAGGCTAATGTCGAGTTTGCTGTTTTAGGTACTGAAGAAAGTTGTACCGGAGATCCTGCAAAAAGAGCAGGAAACGAGTTCTTATTTCAAATGCAGGCAATGACTAATATTGAAGTGCTTAACGCCTATGAAGTAAAAAAAATAGTTACAGCCTGTCCACATTGTTTTAATACACTTAAAAATGAATATCCACAGCTTGGAGGTATTTATGAAGTTGTACATCATACAGAATTATTGAAATCGTTACTAGATGATGGAAGAATAACAATTGAAGGAGGACAATTTAAAGGGAAAAAAATAACATTTCACGACCCATGTTATTTGGGTCGTGCAAATGATGTTTATGAAGCACCACGTGATTTAATTCGAAAATTAGATGTAGAATTAGTTGAAATGAAGAATTGTAAGACCAACGGTTTATGCTGTGGTGCAGGTGGAGCTCAAATGTTTAAAGAACCTGAAAAAGGAACTAAAGATATTAATGTGCAACGAACCGAAGAAGCAATTGACGTCAAACCAGATATAATTGCTACAGGTTGTCCGTTTTGTAATACTATGATGACAGACGGTGTAAAAGCTACAAATAAAGAAGCTGAAATTGAAGTACTAGATATTGCAGAATTAATTGCCAATGCAGAAGATTTATAATATTTTAATAAGGTAAGGTTTGATAGTATCAATTCTGATTATCTTTAGTTAATATTTTTGTATGAAAGTTTTAATAGCATTCCTCCAAAGGCAAATGTCATTCCTGTGAAAGCAGGAATCCAAAATACTCACTCTAATAGTTTTATAAATGTTTAAAAACATAGAAATTACTTCCCAATTGCCCGATGTTTCTAAGTTAGATTTTAAACCTATTGATAAAAAGTATTTAATAGTTTTACTTTTGAATTTTTCCATTGTTTCCATTGTGCTATTTGTGGGTTTGTATTTTCTGATTAAGAAAAATTTAGAAGTACATATACCAGAATATTCATCTTATTTATACATTGCATTGATTTTTGGTTTAAGCATATTTTTGCTTTTTACTGTACTTGGTTTTTATAAAAGGAAGTATGCTGTTAGAGAAAAAGATATTTCTTATAAAAAAGGAGTTTTAGTACAATCTATAACTACAGTTCCATTAGTTAGAATTCAGCACGTAGAATTAGAAGAAAAACCTTTTTCTAGACTATTTAGGCTAGCTTCAATTAAAATATTTACCGCTGGAGAAAGTGGAGGAGATTTAAAAGTAAATGGACTTCCAAAAAACGAAGCAAAAAAAATTAAAGAATTTATTACCCATTTTATTAATGAATGATATATTCGATTTTGCTAAATTTTCAAGACAATCTTCAAAAGGAATTATTGTAAATTATTTTATAATTTTATATAAAACGTTAAAATCTTCTTGGGTATTAATACCTATTTTACTTACTAAAGACAAAACTGAATTAAATCTCACAAAAATCTTATTAATAGTTTTAGCAATCCTAATTTATATATTAATTAGAGCAGTTTTAGTTTATTTAAACTTTAAATTTAAAATAAAAGACAATGCTTTTATTTTGAAACAAGGAATTTTAAATAAATCAAACATTTCTGTCCCTTTTGAAAAAATACAGCATATAAATTTCAAGCAAAATTTTATTCAACAATTAATTAACGTAACACAAGTTGAAATTGAAACTGCTGGGGCAAAAACTGTAGAAATTTCTATAAAAGCGCTTTCTAGAGAAAAAGCTGTTGCATTAAAAAAAGCATTGTTTTTAAAAATGCAAGAAAAAGATGTGGTTGCAGTTGAAAATAATGAACCAGTAAAAGAAATACTTCATAAGATTTCGCTTTCAAAATTATTCAAAGTAAGTATTTCAGAAAATCATTTTAAAAGTCTAGCATTATTGTTTGCGTTTATTTTTTCAGGATATGTACAAGTAAAAGATTTTTTAGAAACGTTAGAGTTAGATGAAAAATTTGACAGAATACTAGAAGAGAATGCAAATTCACTCATAGGTGACCTGTTTTTAATGCTATTTTTATTTGTTTTTAGCTTTATTATTTCAGTAATAATTTCATTTGTTACAACTTTTGTACGTCATTTTAATTTACAAGTTTCACTAGAGAATAATACATTGGAGATTGTTCAAGGTTTAATTACAAAACAAAATAATATTATAAAAAAACAGAAAGTACAGAGTATTGAAGTACTTACAAATCCTATAAAACAAAAATTAGGAATTTATAATGTAATTTTTAGACAAGCAGTAAGTGGTAAAATTAATTACAAAAAAATAATTAAAGTTGTTGGTTTTAATAAAGAGCACATTAATGTTTTAAAAGATGTATTTTTTATAAATACGAATTTTACAAATGAAGAAAAGCATAAACCAGATACTTATTATAAAGTACAGTTATTTTTTAGAGGCTTTTTGTTTTTAGTATTTTTGAACTTTGTTTTATTACTAATATCGTATAAATTGCTTTTCTTAAACGTGATAATTGTCCCACTTTTTGTTGTTTTAGTTTTATTAAAATATGAAAAAAGTTATTATTTTTTTAACAAAGACATGCTGGTAATTGGTGCTGGTCAAATTGCAACGAATACAACATATTTAGAGCATTTTAAATTACAACATATTAAAATGAAACAAACCTTTTTTCAGAAAAGGAAAAACGTTGTAAATTTGGTGATTCAAACAGCATCTGGAAAAATAACTTTACCTTGCGTAAAAACCAGAAAAGCATTAGAAATGTATAATTTTATGTTGTATAAATCTGAAACCTCTACAAAAAAATGGATGTAAAAAGTTATATTCAAGCTGCACGTTTAAGAACCTTGCCGTTGTCGGTTTCGGGTATAATTGTCGGAAGCTTTATAGCAGCTTCTAAAGGATTGTTTAATTGGAAAATATGTGTATTAGCGTTATTAACAACCATAGGTTTTCAAATTATTTCAAATTTTGCAAACGATTATGGAGATGGTGTAAAAGGAACTGATAATGATGATAGAGTAGGACCAAAAAGGGCTATTCAAAGTGGTAAAATTACTCCTAAACAAATGCTAACTGCTATTATTGCTTCAAGTATAATTACTTTTTTAATAGCAATTTTTTTAATTTATGTTGCTTTTGGTAAAGATGATTTCTTCAACTTAATTATTTTCTTTTGCCTTGGAATTGCCAGTATTGCCGCAGCAATAAAATATACAGTAGGTAAAAAAGCCTATGGTTATAGTGGTTTAGGAGATTTATTTGTCTTCTTGTTTTTTGGTTTGGTCAGTGTAATTGGTAGTTACTATTTATATTCTAAACAATTGAGTATAACGCTAATGTTACCTGCATTTTCTATAGGGTTTTTAAGTATTGGTGTGTTAAATCTTAACAATATGAGAGATAGAGCATCAGACGTTAAATCGGGTAAAAAAACAATGGTTGTTAAAATGGGAAGTGAGTCTGCAAAATATTATCATTACTACTTGTTAGTTACTGCTTTCTTATTCGCAATACTCTATACAATTGTGCATTATAATTCACCGTATCAATTACTTTTTTTAGTTACTTTTTTACCAATTATAAAACATTTTAACGTTGTGGCTAAAAATAGAAGTCCAAAATTATTGGATCCAGAATTAAAAAAACTAGCAATTACCACATTCTTATTTTCACTCTTGTTTGGTATAGGTCTAATAATTTAATAATTTTAGTGATATTTATTACAGTAACTTAAAATATAAAAGATATATTTGTCCTTTATTTTTTTGTTGATACATGAAAAATCAGTTTTTAGGTATATTTTTTTATTTACTTTACTTGTTGGCAATGGTACGTCCAGTTATGCCGATAATTAACTATTATGCAAATTACGATTATATTGCAACAGAATTGTGCGAAAATAAAGACAAACCTTTTTTAGAATGTAATGGAAAGTGCTATTTAGAAAAACAATTAAAGCAAGTAAACCATACAAATCACGAACATAAATCTACAATACCACAAATTAATTTTGATGATTATCCTGTAACTCCTTTAGATGAATTTACTTATGAGTTAACAATTCAAAGAAAATTGACATCAAAAAAAAGTTTTGAAACTCATTTTCTTTCACAAGATTTTTTAAAATCTGATTTTAAACCTCCCCAAAAACTCTGTTAATCATACAAGTTTTAGTACTAAAGAAATGACTTATTTTTTTTTAAGTTTTAATAATTTTTAAAATAATTGAAACTCTATAAAATATATTATTTTGGAAATACTAATACATCTTTTTTTATACACATAAACTTTTAAGTTACTATTATTTATTGATTTTGAACACCTGATGTTTAGAAGTGTAACTTTTGTGCTAATTTATTGGGAATTAGTATTTTGTGATAAATCAATACAAGCCTGGTAGCTTGTTGTTTAAGTGTGTAACTCGCAATATTTAAATCTAAAAAAATAAACAACTTATTTAAAATTAATAATGAAAAACAACATAATACTCACAATATCATTTCTATTAATTTCAATAATTTCTTTTGGGCAAACCTCTAAAGTTACAGGGAAAATTATTGATGATAAAACTGGATTTCCAATAGAATATGCTACTTTAAAGCTTTTAAAAAATAATAAAGCTACGCTAACAAATGGAGCAGGAGAGTTTAGTGTAAATGCCCAAATTGGCGATGAAGTAGAGATTTCTCATGTAAGCTATAAAACAGTAAAAATAAATTTAACAGATCAAATTGTAATAAGATTAGAACTGGCTGAAATTGAGTTAAACGAAATACTTGTGGCTGCAAATCCGTTACAGGATATTTCACATTCTGTTGAAATTAACGATACTGAAAAAAGAATTAGTCAGCCAAGAAGTGTAGGTCATTTATTCAAAGAAATTAAAGGTTTTGGAATCACTAAAAAAGGAGCTTATGCTTCAGAGCCAGTTTTTAGAGCTTTTAAATACGAACAGTTAAATATTCAATATGACGGTGGAATGAAAGTTTTAAATGCCTGTCCAAATAGAATGGATCCAATAACAACACACGTAATTCCAGAAGAAATTGAAAAAATTGAGATTGTAAAAGGTCCTTTTACCGTGCGTTTTGGTCAAAATTTTGGTGGAATTATTAATTTAGTTTCTAAAAATCCAACAAAAGGAAAACACGGTTTTCACGGAAGTGTAGAAGGCGGATACGAATCTAATGGGAATAATTTAGTTACGGGTGCTTCTGCTCTTTATGTATCCAATAAGTTTGATGTGCATTTAAATGGTTCGTATCGTGATTTTGGAGATTATAAAGATGGAAACGGAACAGAAGTTCCGGCATCATTTAAAACTACAGATTATTCATTAAAAATAGGAATCAATCCAACCGAGAAACAACGCCTACAATTAAGTTGGAGGCAATCTTTTGGTCGTGATATAGACCATGCAGGTTTGCCAATGGATTCTCCTTTTGATGATAGTTTTTTGGCTGGAATAGACTATAAAATAAATGAAATTTCTCAAAAAATTGCAAGTTTTTCTGTTAAAGCATTTCATTCGTATGTAGATCATTTAATGACCAATGAAGGGCGACCAAGTTTTAAAATGACCGATGCTAGTTCACCAGTTGAAGCCTGGACAACAGGTGGTAAAATTGAGTTGGTATTGTCGCCATCTGAAAATTCAAGAATTTATACAGGAATCGATGCTAATTTAATTGATAGAGCAGGAGATAGAACCCGAATTGTAAAAATAATGAATGGTAATGTGCTTCCAATTCCAAAAACCTTTAAAGATAAAATTTGGCAAGATGCAAGTTTAAATAATGTAGGTGTTTTTGCTGAAGGAAATTTTAAAATTGCAGATAATACAAGTCTCATTACAGGTATTAGAACAGATTTTATTTCAACTTCTTTAAACGATGCTGCTCCAGATTTTGAAGCATTATATGGTGGAAGTATTGAAGATGAGACCGAAGTAAATGTAAGTGTAAATGCCTCAATTAAATATCAAAAAAATGGGTTTCAAACCCAATTAGCTGTTGGTAGAGGTATTAGAACTGCTTCTATGATTGAACGTTATATAAATCATTTTACGGTAGGAGTAGATCCTTATGAATATGTTGGAAATCCGAATCTAAAACCTGAAATTAATAACCAAATTGAAGTGTCTTTTTTAAAGAGATTTGAAACTATTGAAATTGGAGCTTCTGTATTTTATTCTTTCTTAGAAGATTATATTTCTGCAATTGTAAATACATCAATTCCAAGAAAGTTTATGCCAACAACTCCTCCAGTTTTCGCAAAACAATTTATCAATTTAGATAAAGCCTCGCAAACTGGTGTAGAGTTTAATTTTAATGTTAAAGCAACAGAAAATATAACATTTACATCAGAACTTTCTTATACAAAAGCTGATAATAAAGATTTTGACGAACCATTGGCTCATATTCCTCCATTTATGGCAAATTTAGGAGTAAAATATGAAGCTGAAAATTATTGGTTTGCGTTAAAATCTAGACTGGTTGCTAAGCAAGATAGAATTTCTAATACTTTTATGGAAGAAGAAACTCCAGGTTTTGGAACCCTTGACTTTAGAGCAGGTTTTTTGCCTTTTAAAGGAGTATCTATTGGAGTTGCGGTATTAAATATTTTTGATAAAAATTATTATGAACACTTAAATTTTTCGTACAAGAATTCAACTACACTTTCTGGAAGAATTTACGAACCTGGTAGAAATTTTACTACCTATCTCAAGTATCAGTTTTAACTATTTTTCATAATATTAGTTGATACTTATTTGTTTGTTTGGAACCACAGAATTATTTTTCTGTGGTTCTTTTTTTGAAAAATAATCATTAAATTGCAGTAACCTTCTAAAACTATATTAACATGAAAATAACTTATCTAGGACACTCAACTTTAAGCATCGAAACTAAAGACAAAACTTTATTAATTGATCCTTTTATTACAGGAAATGAATTAGCAAAAGATATTGACATTAATAAATTACAAGCAGATTATATTCTAATTACGCATGCACATCAAGATCATATTTTAGATGTGGAAGCAATAGCAAAACGCACTGATGCCAAAATAATTTCTAATTACGAAATTGTTACTTATTTTGGAGCTAAGGGAATTGAAGGGCATCCAATGAATCATGGTGGAAAATGGACGTTCGATTTTGGAACCGTACATTACACCAACGCTGTTCATTCTAGTTCTTTTCCAGATGGAACTTATGGCGGACAGCCAGGTGGATTTGTTATTGAAACAAGCCATCATAGGTTGTATATTGCAGGAGATACAGCTTTAACATATGACATGAAGTTAATTCCAGATACCATAGGAGAATTAGATTTAGCGATTTTACCAATAGGAGATAATTTTACAATGGGAATTGATGAGGCAATAAAAGCAAGTAAATTTTTAAGTTGTAATAAAGTTTTAGGAGTTCACTTTGATACTTTTGGTTATATAAAAATAGACCATAAAGAAGCATTCGATAAGTTTTCTAAAGCAAAAAAAGAATTATATTTATTACCCATAGGTGAAAATTTAAAAATCTAAAACTTGTATTAACTAACTGAAAATTTATATTATGTATGTATTATTTTATATAATTATTGCATTACTTTTTCTTGTAATTATTTTAGCTTTAATAGCTCCCAAAACCTATAATGTAAGTCGTTCTATAACTATTAAAAAACCGCTGTCTGAAGTTTTTTCTTACGTACGATTTTTGAAAAATCAAGACAATTGGTCGCCTTGGTCTGAGAAAGACCCGAATATGAATAAAACCTTTACAGGAGTTGACGGTGAAATAGGGTTTGTATCTGCTTGGGAAGGTAATAAAGAAGTTGGTTCTGGAGAACAGGAAATTACGAAAGTTATTGAAAATGAAGCAATTTATTCTGAATTAAGGTTTTTTAAACCATTTAAATCTACTTCAAATGCTTATTTAAAAGTTGAAAAAGATGGTGAAGAAACGAACGTTATTTGGGGGTTTTCAGGTAACAATAAATTTCCAATGAGTATTATGATGCTTTTTATGAGTATGGATAAAATGATTGGAAAAGATTTTGAATTTGGACTTAATAAATTGAAAAGTATTCTAGAAAAATAAATATAAATCTAATTTATTGGTTTTAAAATACTTGTAAATAGTTAATAAAAGTATTTCTAAAGAGTTTTTAACTTTTATGATTGATTTTAGTGCTGTGTTTATAAATTCTGTAGAAAATAGAATTGCGTTGCATTTAACATAATAAAAGTAAAAATATGAAAAAATTTAAAAATTGTCAAAGTTGTGCAATGCCTTTAAATAAAGACCCAAAGGGTAAAGGAGGCGGGACAAATTTAGAAGGGCAACCTAGTTATAAATATTGTAGTTACTGTTACGAAGAAGGGAAATTTTTGCAGCCAGATATTACTGCAAAAGAAATGCAAGCTTTTGTAAAAGGTAAGCTTAAAGAGATGGGTGGTTTTATGAAATTATTTGCAGGTGTATTTTCAAAAAGAATTCCAAAATTAGAACGTTGGAATAAGGATTAGTCATTTTTTATAATAGTTATTGAAGTTTTTTCTCCCGTTTTTAAACGTGTTAATGTATTAATATTATTTTTTTGATCAACAATTTCTATTTTCGCTGTGTTTGGAGAGATTGTACCTGTATTTAATGCTAAAACTTCAACAAGAGTTGATTTTGAATTTAACGGAATTGTTAATTTTTTAATATTTTTATTTACAATATAATTTCTAAGAAAAATTGATCCATTAATGTAGATGTTAATTTTATCTCCGTCAACTTTTCCAGCATCATATATGTTTAATTTAAGCTGAGAAGAAGCGGTAAACATTGTTAAATTTTGATTTGGCTTTAAAATATTCATTTTTAATGAATCTAAAGTTTGAGTTACACTTACTGTAGCTTTAACTTCTTTATCTACGCGTTTAGATTTTTGAATTAGTTTATCAATTTTTTCAGCTTTTTTTTCAATCTTTTCAATATTTCTAAGTTTAATTTCACCGTTTATACAATTGCTTCCATCATTATAAAGTCCTACAAATTTACCTTCAATATTTTTTTTAGAATTTATAGTATTAACTTTTCCTTCAAAATTAATATAACAGAAATCATAATCAGAGACTTCAGATTTTGTGTAGATAATTCCAACTTCTTTAAAAGTAAGCGTATTGGTTTTATCATTATATTCACCAGTAATATTTGATTTAGTTTCATGGTCGCCACCAATGTCTGTAATTGAATAGCCAGAAATTAAATTATTGTTTTCTAATAAATTTAATCGATAAGAAATAAAAGAAGAGTCATTTAATTTAATAACTCCTAAATATTCCTGCTCATTTTGCGCAAAAATAACTTCATTAAAAAGCAATAAGATTGTAATAAAAACGAAGTATTTACTTTTTTTAAACATTTTTATATTAAATTTGGAATACAAACTTAAACTTAAAAATTATGAAATTAAAAATTATTTTATCATTACTAATGTTAGTATTGGTTACAAGTTTTAGCTATGCTTCTTTTCCCGTTAAAAGAGTTGCCGCTATAGATAATACTACCGAAGTTAATAAAACTTCAGATGCTGAGATATTAGTTTCGCCTGCTGCAGTTGGATCAGAAAAAAGTCAGGGTATTGCTTTGTTATTAGGTATTTTCTTAGGTGGTTTGGCTGGTCATAAATGGTATTTAGGCAATCCATGGTATATTAATTTACTTTTTATAGTAACTTTAGGAGGTCTTGGAGTTTGGTGGGTAATTGATATGATTAGAATTATTACAGGAGATTATAAGCCGCATAATGGTAGTTATAAAGCTGATTTCTTTTAGAAATTAAAAAAATATAAATTAAAAGAGAAGCAATTTGCTTCTCTTTTTTTATGTACAATCTATTTTATTTTTAGTATTGGAAGACAGCCAATTGTTTCTTAAATCATTAGATAGTTTTCCAGAGCCATCATGTTTCCAACCAGGTGGTTTTATAAAATATTTTAACTTATTTATAAATGAAGTTTTAGCTGAAAAAGCATCCTTAAAAACGGAAACCCATTCATTAAATGCTATTTTTATAGGATTAAAAGTATTAATATTTGAAGTTAAACCGTAAATAACTTTTTCATCTTTTAATTCTGGTTGAAATGTACCAAAAAGCTTGTCCCAAATAATAAAAATTCCAGCATGATTTCTATCTAAATATAGCGGATTACTTCCGTGATGGACTCTGTGGTGTGAAGGTGTGTTAAATATAGCTTCAAACCAACGTGGCATTTTATTTATTAACTCTGTATGTATCCAATATTGATAAATTAAGCTAACACTCATTTGAGTAAAGATCATTAATGGATGAAATCCCAAAAATGGTAATGCCAAATAAAATACAAATCCAAAAAAACCTCCAGTCCAAGTTTGACGCAATGCAGTACTTAAATTATATTTTTGCGATGAATGATGAACAATATGTGAAGCCCAAAAAAAGCGACTTTCGTGTCCTACTCTATGTGCCCAATAATAACAAAAGTCATCTGCAAATAAAATAAGCAACCAAGACCACCAAGCAAAAGGAATAGTAGTGGCTCTATAATTTTCATAAATAAAGCTAAAAACAAATACAACTATTAATTTACTCAATAAATTAGCTAAAACATTCCCAATGCCCATAATTAAGGAGGCAAAAGTATCTTTTAAATGGTATTTTTTTGGTTGTTTTTTATATAATACAATTCCTTCAAAAATTACAGTTACAATAAAAAAAGGAATTGCGTAGTAAATTAAATTTGGTATGTTTGGAACTTCCATAAATATTAAAATTATAGCTCAATATATAATAAAATTTTAAATATTTGTACCTTTCAATTTTATGTAGCTAATGAAAGCAATTTACCAAAAATATATTCTAAAATTTAAACAAGCCAGTGGTACTTCAAGAGGAGTTCTAAAAACTAAGGAAACTTATTTTTTAAAACTGGTTTCTGAAAATAAAACAGGTTTTGGCGAATGTGGTTTGTTTAGAGGTTTAAGTGTTGATGACAGACCAAATTATGAAGAAAAATTAATCTGGCTTTGCAAAAATATCAATACAAATATTAATGATTTATTAATCGAATTAATTGAATTTCCTTCCATTCAATTCGGATTAGAACAAGCTATTTTATCTTTAAAAAGTAACAATCCTTTTGAATTATTTCCTTCAAAATTCACGAAATCAGAAGAAGCTATAAATATAAATGGTTTAATTTGGATGGGAAGCGAAGCTTTTATGAAACAGCAAATTGAAGAAAAATTAAAAGCTGGGTTTTCAACCATTAAAATGAAAATTGGAGCAATTGATTTTGATGCAGAATTAGCACTATTAAAAAGTATTAGAAATAATTTTTCTTCAAAAGATATTGAATTAAGAGTTGATGCCAACGGAGCTTTTAAGCCAAATGAGGCATTAGAAAAATTAAAACGCCTTTCTGATTTTGATATTCATTCTATTGAACAACCAATTAAGCAAGGACAAATAAGTGAAATGGCAGATTTATGTTTAAAAACGCCTTTACCTATTGCTTTAGACGAAGAATTAATAGGTGTTTTGGATGTAACAAAAAAACAAGAATTACTACATATAATAAATCCACAATACATAATTTTAAAACCTAGTTTAGTAGGCGGATTTAAAGGAAGTGAAGAATGGATTAATTTGGCAAAAAAACAACAAATTAGTTGGTGGATAACTTCGGCGTTAGAAAGTAATATTGGGTTAAATGCAATTGCACAATGGACATATAGTTTAGGAAATAAAATGCCACAAGGATTAGGAACAGGAAGTTTATTTACTAATAATTTTGAGAGTCCGTTAGAAGTTAAAAACGGACATTTGCATTACAATTCAAACAAAAAATGGAATGTTGATTTATAATTAATGCTTCAAAATAAAATATTAAAAAGATAAAAATGAAATTTATACAACAAGCATATACAGGTAATAACAGTTGGTGGGCTTATTTTATAACAATTTTGGTGGTTACGTTCCCTTTTTTAATGAATGTAGTTATTTACCTGCTATTTCCTGAGTTATTAGATACTTTGTATCAAGAAATGGAGCAAAAAGAGCCTAGTAATTTAGACTTTTTAATTAATTTATTACCCTTTTTGTTTTTGTTAGTATTATTATTGTTTTTGGTGAATAAATTGCATAAAAGGTCAATAAAATCAGTAATAACATCTAGAAAGTCAGTTGATTGGAATCGTTTTTTTTATGCGTTTTTTGTCTGGTTTTTTATAGGTGTTTTATTAATTGGGGTTGATTATTTTTTATCACCTGAAGACTATCTTTGGAATTTTAAACTCCTTCCTTTTTTAGGTTTATTGTTAATTTCAATAATCTTTTTACCTATCCAAACAAGTATGGAAGAGTTGCTTTTTAGAGGTTATTTAATGCAGGCTTTTGGCGTTTGGTTTAAAAAATCTTTTGTAGCGTTGATTTTAACTTCTGTAATTTTTGGGTTATTACACGGTTTAAATCCTGAAGTTGAAAAGCTTGGGTGGATTGTTATGATATATTATATTGGAACAGGATTGGTTTTAGGAATTTTTACACTAATGGACGAAGGCACTGAATTGGCGCTTGGTTTTCACGCAGCAAATAATATTGTAGCAGCCGTTTTAGTAAGCTCTAATTGGGCAGTTTTTCAAACAGAAGCATTATTAATTGATGTGTCTGAGCCATCGTTAGATTTGCTAATGTTTGTACCGGTATTTATATTGTATCCATTAGTACTTTTTATTTTTTCGAAAAAATATGGCTGGACAAATTGGAGAGGAAAATTATTAGGAACAGTTACAAAACCTATTGAATTAAACGAAGAAGAATTTATAGCCTAGAAATACAAAAGTTTTAATATTGATAACAGAAAATAAATTTCATAAAAGTTTTAAATTACAAGGGGTTTCATTTAATTCTGTTGAAGAATTACTAGTGTTCTCTAAGTCTATCGCTATTGAAGTTCATCAGTTTCTAGAAAATTGGTTTGATGAAAAGCGTTTTGTTGAAGTAAAAACTTCGGGCTCTACAGGAGTTCCAAAGATAATACAACTTCAAAAAAGACATATGAAGAATAGTGCGAAAGCTACAGGTGATTTTTTTGAATTAACAGAAAATACAACTGCGCTTTTATGTATGTCTCCAAATTATATAGCTGGTAAAATGATGTTAGTGAGAGCCTTAACTTTAGGTTGGCAATTAGAAATTGTTGAGCCAACTTCAACACCATTAAGGAATAATACTAAGAATTACGATTTTTCTGCAATGGTTCCGTTACAGTTATCTAACTCTTTAAATGATATTCATAAAATTAAAAAATTAATTGTTGGGGGAGGAGTAGTTTCTAGTGAATTAATTTTAGAAATTCAACATATAGAAACAGCGGTTTATGCAACGTATGGCATGACAGAAACTATTACGCATATCGCGTTAAAAAAATTAAATAATTTTAATAATCTCATTTCAAGTACAGTCGATAAAATTTATTATAAAATACTTGAAAATATTAAAATTTCAACAGACGAAAGAGGGTGCCTAGTAATAAATGCTCCAAAAATTTCTGATGAAATAGTAATAACAAATGATTTGGTTAAACTTGTTTCGGAAACCGAATTTAATTGGTTAGGTCGTTATGATTCTATAATTAATTCTGGAGGGATAAAAATAATTCCAGAACAAATTGAAGAGAAATTATCGATGCTAATTAAAGATCAGTTTTTTGTAGCAGGATTACCAAATGCTGTTTTAGGTGAAAAATTAATTTTAGTTATTGAATATGAAAATTTGAAAGTTGAAAAGTTAAAAAGTTTACTTTTTCAAAAAATGAAAGAGCTAAAAACATTTTCTAAATACGAAATTCCAAAAGAAATTTATTTTGTTAAGAGTTTTATTAAAACACCAACAGGAAAAATAAACAGAACGGCAACTTTGAAATTGCTTCAAGGCTAATAAAATTAGTAACTCTTAACTTAATTACTACTAAATTTTAAATTAGTTAGCTTTTTCAAACATTTCAATTTTGGTTTCGCCAGTAGATTTTTTATAACCTCTAAACATTCCCGAAGAATTAAAATCCCAATAAACGTTGCCATCTTTATCTAATAAAATCATTCCACCTTCGCCACCAAGCGGACCAATTTGATTGAATAAAACTTCATGTAGAGCTTCAGACGGAGAAAAGCCTTTAAATTTAATTAAACTTGAAACCTCATGAGCAGCAACAGTTCTAATAAAATATTCGCCCGTTCCAGTTGCTGAAATTCCACAAGTTAAATTATTGGCATAGGTGCCAGCTCCAATAATTGGAACATCTCCAATGCGACCATATTTTTTATTTGTCATTCCGCCAGTAGAAGTTCCAGCTGCAATATTTCCATTTTTATCTATGGCAACTGCACCAACAGTTCCGTATTTATGATCGTCAATCAATTCATTTTTAATTAAAAAAGCAGTATGATCGAGTGCTGTTTTTTCTTTTCCTTGTAATTTTTTTAATTGGTTCATTCTTTTTTCAGTAAAAAAGTAAGAACTATCAACCATTTCAATGCCGTATTTTACAGCCATAATTTCTGCACCTTTTCCAGAAAGTAATACATGTTTAGAACTATCCATAACCAAACGAGCCGCCAAAATTGGATTTTTAATATGATTTACGCCTGAAACTGCACCAGCATTTAAGGTTTTACCATCCATAATAGCGGCATCCATTTCTTGGTTGCCATCACTATTGTAAACTGCTCCTTTTCCGGCATTAAATAATGGAGAATCTTCCATAATATTAATTGCAGCTTGTATGGCATCTAAAGAAATTCCACCATTTTCTAATACTGTATAACCTGCATCTAAAGCTTCTTGTAGTTTTTGTGTGTAAGCTTTTTGTTGTTCTTCTGTAAAATAGGCTTTTTTAATACCTCCTGCGCCACCGTGAATTACAATTGCAAAAGAATTTGGTTTTCTTTCTATTTCATTTTTTTTATCAAAAGTTCCTTCTTTGCAAGAAAATATAATAAGTAGTAGAATTAGTAATGAAGGTAGTTTTTTCATGAGTTTAGATTTGATATTCAAATATATTCATTTTAAAATGAAAAATTTAAAAAATGCTTTTGATATATTTGTGCTTCAAAACAATTATGAGTTTAGAAAAAGATACATATAAAACTATTGAAGTAGCTGTTGGAGATGCGCTTTTTAAAGAAAAAGGAAGTAAATTTATAGGATATGTATTTCCTGTTTCTACAGAAGAGGATGTTAAAATTTGTATTGATGAGTTAAAGAAAAAACACCATTCTGCAAGACATTGGTGTTATGCTTGGCAATTGGGAATTGAAGAAATCAATTACCGCGCAAATGATGATGGAGAACCAAACAATTCTGCAGGACAACCAATATACGGACAAATTCTATCAAAAGAGCTTACCAATGTTTTAGTGGTAGTAGTGCGTTATTTTGGGGGTACTAAATTAGGTGTTGGCGGATTAATTAGCGCATACAAAACCACAGCAAAGTTAATTTTAGAAGAAGCAGCAATTGTAAAAAAAACAATTGATGTTCTTTATAAATTAACTTTTGAATACAAAGATATGAACAAAGTAATGCGTATAATAAAAGAGCAAAAACTTTCCATTGAAAATCAAACAATGGAATTGAATTGTGAGTTTTTAATTTCTGTAAGAAAAAAAGACGCACTTAAAATTCAGCAATTATTATTGGATTTACGTTGTTTAAAAATTAAAGAAGTTACTCCTTAAAATTTATTTTATCCAACAAGTATTTTGGAATGCGTGTTGGTCTATTGGTTTTCATATTCACAAAAACTAAAGTTGCTGAGGCGGTAGTTAATAATTCGTTTTGCTGGTTCATTAGTTCAAACTCAAACTCGATTTTTGCGGTTGGTTTTTTAGATAATGTTGTTTTTAAAGTTAAAACATCATCATATTTTGCAGGTTTTATGTAATTTGTATTTAGATTAATTACAGGTAACATAATACCATCTTCCTCCATTTTTTTGTATGAAACGCCTAGTTTTCTTAGCCATTCGGTACGTCCCATTTCAAAGTATGCGGCATAATTACCATGGTACACATAACTCATTTGATCGGTTTCACCATATCTTACTCGAAATTCTATTTTATCTGAAATCATTTTGTATATTTATGAAATGTTATTTACGTAAAAAAAAATTAATAATCAATAGATATTTTATTTTTTTATACTAAAAAATATTCACATTTTTGTACAACCAAATAAAGGCTAGAGTTCGCCCTATAATTGCGACTAATTAACTTAAAATATTACAAAAAAACCAATGAGTAAAACTGCAACATCAGTTTGGACAGAGTGTCTATCTTTTATACAAGATAACATAAAGCAGCAAGCTTACAAAACTTGGTTTGAGCCAATTAAGCCAATAAAATTATCTGGTGAAGCATTAACTATTCAGGTGCCTAGTAAGTTTTTTTACGAATGGTTAGAAGAACATTATATTAAATTGTTAAGAGTTGCTTTGGTGAAGCAGTTGGGAGTTGATGCAAAATTAATTTATGATGTTAGAATGGAAAATAATTACAGTAGCAATAATCCGCATACTGTAAAATTTCCGAGTTCTAATAGAAATCCAATTAATCCACAAGGTGTTACAGTTCCAATAGATTTTAATAAACGAGAATTAAAAAATCCATTTATAATTCCAGGCATTCAAAAGGTTAAAATTGAATCTCAATTAAATCCAAATTATAATTTCGAGAGTTTTGTAGAAGGAGATTCAAACCGTTTAGCGCGTTCAGCTAGTATGGCTGTCGCAAATAAGCCTGGTGGAACCTCTTTTAATCCGTTGTTGGTTTATGGGGGTGTTGGTTTAGGAAAAACACACATTGCACATGCTATTGGAGTACAAATTAAAGATAAATACCCAGATAAAACTGTATTGTATATTTCCTCTGAAAAGTTTACCCAACAATATATAGATTCAGTAAAAGGAAACACAAGAAATGATTTCATTCATTTTTATCAAATGATTGATGTGTTGATAATTGATGATGTTCAATTCTTATCTGGTAAAACAGGAACTCAAGATGTGTTTTTCCATATTTTTAATCATTTACATCAAAATGGAAAACAAGTAATTTTGACTTCAGATAAGGCTCCTGTTGATATGCAAGATATAGAACAACGTTTGCTTTCTCGTTTTAAATGGGGATTATCTGCAGAATTACAAGCGCCAGATTACGAAACAAGAGTTTCTATTTTAGAAAATAAACTATATAGAGACGGTGTTGAAATGCCGAGTGAGATAGTACAATACATTGCAAAACATATTAAATCTAATGTTAGAGAGTTAGAAGGTGTGTTAATTTCTATGATTGCTCAAGCGTCTTTTAACAGAAAAGAATTTACACTTTCTTTAACTAAGCAAATTGTAGATAAATTTGTAAAAAATACGAAGCGAGAAGTTTCTATAGATTATATTCAAAAAATTGTTTCTAATTATTTTGAATTAGATGTAGCAACTTTGCAATCTAAAACTAGAAAACGCCATATTGTTCAAGCGCGTCAATTAGCAATGTATTTTGCAAAAAGAATGACTAAAGCTTCACTAGCCAGTATTGGATCTCAAATTGGTAAAAGAGACCATGCAACTGTGCTACATGCTTGTAAAACTGTTGATAATTTAACAGAAACCGACAAGCAATTTAGAAGATATGTTGATGATATAACAAAAAAACTTACTTTTTAAATAAAATGACTAAAGTATTAATGGTTTGTCTCGGTAATATTTGCCGCTCTCCATTAGCGGAAGGAATATTGAAGTCGAAAATATTTAGTTTTAAAGCTTTTGTAGATTCCGCTGGAACAGGCGCATATCATGTTGGTGAAAAACCTGATATAAGATCTATTGCTATAGCAAATAAAAATGGTATTGATATTTCAAACCAGAGAGCAAGAAAGTTTACTGTGGAAGATTTTGATATGTTTGATATTATTTATGTAATGGATAATTCAAATTATAAAAATGTAATTTCTTTAGCCAGAAATGAACAAGACTCAGCTAAAGTTAAGTTAATTTTAAATGAAGTTTTTCCTAACGAAGATTTAGATGTGCCAGATCCTTATTATGGTGGAGAATTTGGATTTAAAAACGTATATGACATGTTGAATGAGGCATGTGATATTATTTCAAAAAAAATTAATTAGATGAGCGTTCAAAGAGGTAAACTTTATTTAATACCAACTACTTTAGGAGATAACGAACCTTTAGAGGTACTTCCGCTATTAGTTAAAAAGGTAATTGAAGAGTTAGATTGTTTTATTGTGGAAAATGAAAAAACTGCCCGTAAATTTATTAAGCGAATTACACCAAGAAAATCTCAACCTTCTTTAACAATTTTAAAATTAGATAAATACGCAGATCAATTAGAAGTAAGAAGTTATTTAGACGCTTGTGAGAATGGAACATCAATTGGGTTGCTTTCTGAAGCTGGAGTGCCAGCAATTGCAGATCCAGGGGCAGAGATAGTTAAATTAGCACATGAAAAAGGAGTTAAGGTAGTTCCTTTAGTTGGACCATCTTCAATTATTTTGGCAATGATGGCATCTGGTTTTAACGGACAAAATTTTGCATTTAATGGGTATTTACCTATTGATACTTCAGAAAGAAAAAAAGCAATTAAAAGTTTAGAGAAATTATCAAAAGAGAAAAATCAATCTCAAATATTTATTGAAACTCCTTATAGGAATGATAAAATGTTTACAGATTTAAAAAGTACACTTACACCAACTGCAAAATTGTGTATTGCTTGTAATATTACATTGGAAGACGAATATATTAGAACACTTGAAATAAAAGACTGGAAGAGTGAACATCCTGATTTACATAAAAAACCTACAATATTTATAATTCATAAAGACTAAGAAGTTAATTGAAATTTTAAACTTTAGAATTTTAGGTATTCACCATTTTTTTAAATTATTAGCGATTTATTTTAAAGTTTTTAAAGGAGTAATCTCAGTAAAATAGTAAATAATACTTCCAATTATTCCAGTAAAAATTAAAATTAAAGTCCACATTATTTTTTTGTTTGTATCATTTTCTTGGCTATTATTTGTGTGTACAATGTAATAAATTTTAACACCCAAGCCTGTAATTCCCATAAAAACAATTAGAAGTATTACCCAAATTAATGATTGTAAAAATTCCATTGGAAATTCACCATTATTTTGTTCCAATTCCATAATATTTTCAAAGAAAATAGTGAAAAAGAAGACAAAAAATAATATTAATAGTACTAGTGGTAAGAATGTAAATAAACCGAGCCAAAATTTTGTTGAAGATTTCATAAAAGTAGAATTAAAAAACGTTTTTTAAATTTACTGAATTTTAAGCTTATTTAGAGAATTTTTAAAATAAAAAAAATCCAGAAGTTTTTTATAAATCTGGATTTTAATTGTTTTTATTTAATAAAAGTTATTCTTCAATCTTTTTTTTGCCTTTGGTTATTTTAATTGTCAATTCATTTGTTTTTTTATCCAAATCCATAAAAATTGAATCTCCTTCGTTTAGTTTTGAATTTACAATTTCCTCAGCTAAGGCATCTTCTATATATTTTTGAATAGCACGTTTTAAAGGTCTGGCACCATATTGTTTGTCAAAACCTTTATCTGCAATATAATCTTTAGCTTCATCAGTTAAAGTTAATTTATAACCTAAATCTTCAATTCTATTAACTAATTTTTTAAGCTCAATATCAATAATTGAATGAATATCCTCACGTTCTAAAGCATTAAATACAATTACATCATCAATTCTATTTAAAAATTCAGGAGCAAAAGATTTTTTAAGTGCATTTTCAATTACCTTTTTCGCATTAGCATCTGCTTGTTCGGCTTTAGCAGCAGTTCCAAAGCCAACTCCTGTGCCAAAATCTTTTAACTGGCGAGAACCAATATTAGAAGTCATAATAATGATGGTATTCCTAAAGTCAATTTTTCTTCCTAAACTATCTGTAATATGTCCATCATCTAAAATTTGAAGTAGCATATTAAAAACATCTGGATGTGCTTTTTCAATTTCATCTAGCAAAACAACTGCGTAAGGTTTACGTCTTATTTTTTCAGTAAGTTGTCCACCTTCTTCGTATCCAACATATCCTGGAGGCGCACCAATTAAACGAGATATTGCAAATTTTTCCATATACTCGCTCATATCAATTCTGACTAAGGCGTCTTCGCTATCAAAAAGTTCGGTTGCCAGCACTTTTGCCAGCTGTGTTTTACCAACACCAGTTTGCCCTAAAAATATAAATGAACCAATTGGTTTGTTTGGGTCTTTTAATCCAACTCTATTACGCTGAATGGCTTTAACAACCTTAGAAACAGCCTCATCTTGACCAATAACCTTTCCTTTAATTAAATTTGGAAGGTCATGTAATCTATGGCTTTCAGCTTCTGCAACTCTATTTACAGGAATTCCAGTCATCATAGAAACTACTTCAGCAACATTATCTTCAGTAACAATTTCTCGGTTTAATTTTGAAGCCTCTTCCCATTTTTTTTGTTCCTCTTGTAGTAGGCTTTCAACACGTTTTTCATCATCTCTTAATCGGGCAGCTTCTTCATACTTTTGCCCATTAACAGCATTTGTTTTATCAACTTTAATAGTTTCAAGTTGTTTTTCTAATTGAAGTACCTCTTTTGGAACCACAATATTTGTAATATGAATTCGAGATCCAGATTCGTCCATAGCATCAATTGCTTTATCTGGAAGAAAACGATCTGTCATATATCTATTTGTCAGTTTTACACAGGCTTTTATAGCATCGTCTGTGTAAGTAACCATATGATGATCTTCGTATTTATCTTTTATATTGTTTAATATTTGAATAGTTTCTTCAACTGAAGTTGGTTCAATAATTACTTTTTGAAACCTTCTTTCTAAAGCACCATCTTTTTCAATATTTGTTCTAAACTCATCTAAGGTAGTGGCTCCAATACATTGAATTTCTCCACGTGCCAATGCTGGTTTTAGCATATTTGAAGCATCTAAAGAACCTGTGGCTCCGCCAGCGCCAACTATAGTATGAATTTCATCAATAAATAAAATAATATCATCGTTTTTTTCAAGCTCATTCATCAGTGCTTTCATTCTTTCTTCAAACTGACCTCTGTACTTTGTTCCAGCAACTAAACTAGCTAAGTCTAAAGAAATAATACGTTTGTTAAATAGAATACGTGATACTTTGCGTTGAATAATTCGCAAGGCTAAACCTTCAGCAATAGCAGATTTACCAACTCCAGGTTCACCAATTAACATTGGGTTGTTCTTTTTTCTTCTGCTTAAAATTTGAGAAACACGTTCTATTTCTTTTTTTCTACCAACTACGGGGTCTAAGTTTCCTTCTTCAGCTAAACGTGTTAAATCACGTCCAAAATTGTCTAAAACAGGTGTTTTGGACTTCTTTTGAGGTGTTTGTTCTCCCTTAGGTTGTTCAAATGGATTTGATTTAGATGCTTCAAAATCATCATCAGATTTGTTTTCAGCTCTAGGTTGATTTATTTCTTCATTTAAAAATAGTTGTTTGTAAACTGTTTTCGCATCTTCATAAGTAGCATCAAAATTGTTTAACAACTTTGTGGTTGGGTCGTTTTCATTTCGTAAGATGCATAAAAGTAGATGTGCTGTATTTACAGATTCACTTTGGTATAATTTAGCTTCTAAGAAGGTGGTTTTTAATGCTTTTTCAGCTTGTCTGGTTAAGCGTAAACTTTTCTTTTCATTAGAACTTTCTATTACGGTGTTTTTTGGGCTTAAGCCTTCTATTTTTTTTCTTAAATGATCTAGGTTAATTGCTAAAGAATTTAAAATATCTATTGCTTTTCCAGTTCCTTTACGAATTAGACCGAGCATTAAGTGCTCTGTCCCTATAAAATCATGACCCAAACGCAACGCTTCTTCTTTGCTATATGCAATTACATCTTTAACTTTTGGTGAGAAATTATCGTCCATTATATTATGTTTATATTGTAAATTTAACTGATTTTTTTCTTTTTATAATGCAAAAATAGCACCACTTTTTAAATATTTAGAATTAAAGACAAAGATTAATATTGAAAGCTATTGATTTTCAATGCTTTAAACGTTGGGTTTTTTAACTTTTTATTGTTAATAAAAATTATAAAAACAACCTGACAAATTGGTTGTAAAAAAGTGAAAAATTGTATATTGCTTTGTTAAAAAATGACACTAAAATAAATTAAAAAACATATGGCAGACGGAGAAAAATTGATACCTATAAATATTGAAGATGAAATGAAATCTGCGTACATTGATTATTCAATGTCAGTAATAGTTTCTAGAGCATTACCAGATGTGCGAGATGGTTTAAAACCTGTACATAGAAGAGTTTTGTTTGGAATGCATGAGTTAGGTATTAAAGCTACAGGATCTTATAAAAAATCAGCAAGAGTAGTTGGTGAAGTTTTAGGTAAGTACCATCCTCATGGAGATACTTCTGTGTATGATTCTATGGTGCGTATGGCTCAAGATTGGAGTGTACGTTATATGATGGTAGATGGTCAAGGTAACTTTGGTTCTGTTGATGGCGATAGTCCAGCAGCAATGCGTTATACAGAGGTGCGTATGCAAAAAATATCGGAAGAAATGCTTTCAGATATTGAAAAAGATACAGTAGACCATAAATTAAACTTTGATGATACTCTAAACGAACCAACAGTTTTACCTACTAGAATACCTAATTTACTAGTTAATGGAGCTTCAGGTATTGCAGTTGGTATGGCAACTAATATGGCTCCTCATAACCTAACAGAAGTTATAAATGGAACTTTAGCTTATATTGATAATAGAGAGATTGAGATTTCAGAATTAATGCAATATATTAAGGCTCCCGATTTTCCGACAGGAGGAATTATTTATGGTTATGAAGGAGTAAAAGAAGCTTTTGAAACAGGAAGAGGAAGAATTGTAATGCGTGCCAAAGCTACTATTGAAGAAGTAAAAGGCAGAGAATGTATTATTGTTACCGAAATTCCTTATCAGGTTAACAAGGCAGACATGATTAAAAAAACTGCTGATTTAGTTAATGAAAAGAAATTAGAAGGTATTGCTAATATTAGAGACGAATCCGATAGAAACGGAATGCGTATTGTATATATTTTAAAGCGTGATGCTATTCCAAATATTGTTTTAAATAAATTATACAAATACACAGCACTTCAAACATCATTTAGTGTAAATAATATTGCATTAGTAAACGGACGCCCAGAGCAATTAAACCTAAAACAATTAATCCATTATTTTGTTGAACATAGACACGAAGTAATAGTTAGAAGAACTGAATTTGAGCTTAAAAAAGCAGAAGCAAGAGCACATATTTTAGAAGGTTTAATTATTGCAAGTGACAATATAGACGAAGTAATTAAAATTATTAGAGGTTCTTCTAATGCAGATGAAGCTCGTGAAAGTTTAATAACGCGTTTTGATTTATCAGAAATTCAGGCCAAAGCAATTGTAGAAATGCGATTACGTCAATTAACTGGTTTAGAGCAAGATAAGTTGCGTGCAGAATACGATGAAATAATTAAAACTATTGAAGATTTAAAAGATATTTTATCTGATGAATCTAGACGTTACAATATTATAAAAGAAGAATTAGAAGCAATTAGAGATAAATATGGAGATGACCGTAGGTCTGTAATTGAATATGCTGGAGGAGATTTATCTATTGAAGATATGATTCCAAACTCTAAAGTAATTGTAACAATTTCGCATGCAGGTTATGTAAAAAGAACAAATTTAGATGAATACAAAGTTCAAAATAGAGGAGGTCGAGGTCAAAAAGGAGTTACCACTAGAAATGAAGATTTCTTAGAGCATTTATTCCTTGGAACTAACCATCAGTACATGTTGTTCTTTACTCAAAAAGGAAAAGTATTTTGGATGCGTGTTTACGAAATTCCTGAAGGAAGTAAAACTTCAAAAGGAAGAGCGCTTGTTAATTTAATAAATCTTGAACAAGATGATAAAGTGAAAGCTTTCTTAGTTACAGAAGATTTAAAAAATGAAGAATATGTAAATGGTCATTATATAATAATGGCAACTAAAAAAGGACAAGTTAAAAAAACTTCTTTAGAACAATATTCACGTCCAAGAACAAATGGAATAAATGCAATTACCATTAAAGAAGATGATGAATTATTAGAAGCAAAGTTAACTACTGGTGATAGCCAAGTAATGTTAGCACTAAAATCTGGTAAATCTATTCGTTTTGAAGAAAGTAAAACAAGACCAATGGGTAGAAATGCTTCTGGAGTTCGTGGTATTAGCTTGGCAAATGAGAAAGATGAAGTAGTTGGCATGATTGCTGTAAATGATCTAGAAAGTAATATTCTTGTTGTTTCAGAGAATGGTTATGGTAAACGTTCAAGTTTAGAAGATTATAGAATTACAAACCGTGGAGGTAAAGGTGTTAAGACCATTAATGTTACAGAAAAAACAGGTAATTTAGTAGCTATTAAAAATGTTACTGATGAAGATGATTTAATGATTATTAATAAATCAGGAATTACCATTAGAATGGCTGTTTCAGATTTAAGAGTTATGGGACGCGCAACACAAGGTGTTAAATTAATTAATATTAGAGATAACGATTCTATTGCCGCAGTTGCAAAAGTAATGCACGAAGAAGAAGTAGAGGTAGAGGAAAATGGCACGGAAATTGAAAACAATAGTAACGAGAGTACAAATAAAGAATAATAAAGAATATAAATTAACACAAATGAGAAAACAATTAATATATCTGTCTGCTTTTTTAATTAGTATGGCAGTATTTGGACAAAAGAATGAACTGAAGACTGCTGAAAAAGCAATTAAAGCTAATGATTTTTCAGCTGCAATGGCTGCTATAAACCAAGTAGAAAGTTTAATTGGTAGTGCAGATCAAAAAACAAAAGCAAAATACTACTATCTAAAAGGTATGGCTTTGTATCAAAATGGAGCTGCTGAAAACATTGAAGAAGTTGGAGCTGCTTTTAATAAGTTAATTAATTTTGAAAAAGAATCGGATAAACTTAAATACAGCAATGAGGTTAGTGATTTAATTAATACAATGATTCAGAATACAGCTAGTAAAGCATCTAAAGATTATGAAACTGCAGTAGAAACTAAATTACCTGAAGATTACGCAAAAGCAGCAAAAGGATTTGCTCAAGTTTTTGCATTAAGTCCAAAGGATACTACTTTCTTAGACAATGCAGCACTAGTTTATTTTTATGGCAAAGATTATGAGAATTCTAAAAATGCGTATAAAAAATTATTAGACTTAAACTATACTGGGATCGCAACTGTTTTTGTAGCTAATGATAAAGAAAGTGGAGAAGAGGTTATCTATCCAGATAAAAAGGCAATGGATTTACAAGTAAAATTAGGGATGGCTGAGAATCCAAGAGAAGAGGTAAAAGACTCGAGACGTGAAATGATTTTTAAGAATTTAGCTCAAAATTATTCAATGTTAGAAGAAACTGACAAAGCCTTTGAAACTGTAGCAAAAGGAAGGGAAGAGTTTCCAGAAAGTTATTCGCTTTTAATTGAAGAAGCAAACATGTATTATAAAGCTGGAGATAATAATATGTTTAAGGTAAAATTAGAAGAAGCAATTAGTTTAAATCCAACAGAACCAACTTTATATTATAATGTAGGTGTAATGAATATGGGGCAAGGAAATTTAGATGAAGCTATAAAATTTTTCGAAAAGGCTATAGAGTTAGATCCTAATTATGCTGATGCTTACAATAATATTGGTGCAGCAATTATAGAAAAAGCCGCTCCTGTAATTGAAGAAATGAATAAGAACTTATCAGATTTTGCTAAATATGATAAATTACAAGAAGAACAATTTGAAATTTATAGAAAAGCAATTCCATATTACGAAAAGGCCTTTGAAATTAAGGGAAAAGATATTAATGTAGTACAAACTTTAATGGGCTTGTATGAAAATCTTGAAATGACAGATAAACTGAATGCTATTAAAGAAGTTTATGATGAGTTAAAACAATAAGTTGAAATTCATATTATATAAAAAAAACCTCTCAATTTTGAGAGGTTTTTTTTATATAATTTTTTTAATCACACGTAGTTTATGAGTATGCTTTTGCGTATCAAGATTAAAAATACCACTATGATCAATCATATCAATTCTAACTTTACCGTGCACATGAATAATGTAATTATCTTTCATAATTATACCAACATGTGTGATTATGCCTTCAGTATCATCAAAAAAAGCTAAGTCACCAGGCTCACTTTCTTCAATAAAACTAAGAACTTCACCTTGGGTAGCTTGTTGAGATGCATCTCTTAATAATTTATAACCGCAAAGCTTATAAACCATTTGTGTAAAACCTGAACAATCAATCCCAAAAGGTGTTTTTCCGCCCCATAAATAAGGTGTATTTAAAAATTTATAAGCAATATCAATAATAGTGCTTTTAGGTGTTTTCGAATTTAAGATAGCCCCATCATAGTGAAACTCTGTAGTATTCAAAATAAGGGTTTTGTTAGTGTAAAAAGGTAGATTAGAACCTAAACATACAGTTGAAAACTGGTTGTTTTTGTCGGTAGCAAAATCTATTAATTCACCTGCTAATATTAGGTTTGATTGTTCTAATGTGTTATACGTTTCTTCGGAAATTTGTTCGTACTGTTTGTTATCAATCCAGCCTTCATAATTGTCAAAAGCCACTCTAATTTTACTCCATTTTTTTCTTAATTCGAGTACTTTAAAATGCTCTCCAAATAATATTTGAGAAACCATTTCTGTAGTATCGTTAGCTTCAATTCTAACAGGAATAATACTTAAATTACAAATGCCGTACTGCATACAAAATTACATTCTTTCAATTACAATTGCACTTGCACCACCACCACCATTACAAATTCCAGCAGCACCAATTTTTGCGTTTTTTTGTTCTAAAACGGAAGTTAAAGCAATAACAATTCTTGCTCCAGACATTCCTAACGGATGACCTAAAGAAACTGCACCACCATTAACATTTACCTTTTTAGCATCTAAATTTAGTAATTTTATGTTGGCTAAACCAACAACTGAAAATGCTTCATTTAACTCAAAATAATCAACCTCGCTTTGAGAAATTCCAGCTTTTGCTAATGCTTTTGGTATTGCCTTTGCAGGGGCTGTTGTAAACCATTTGGGTTCGTTGGCAGCATCTGCAAATCCTGTAATTTTAGCAATTGGTTTTAAATTTAACTCTTTTGCTTTATCTAGACTCATAATAACCAATGCCGCAGCTCCATCATTTAAGGTAGAGGCGTTTGCAGCGGTTACCGTGCCATCTTTACTAAAAACGGGTCTTAGTGTTGGTATCTTTTCTTTATGAATGTTTTTGTATTCTTCATCTTCAGAAAAGATAATTGGATTACCTTTTCTTTGTGGAATCTCAACAGGAACAATTTCATTTTTAAAATTCCCTTTTTCCCAAGCATCACTAGAGCGATTGTAAGATTCTATAGCAAAATTATCCTGATCTTCTCTTGTAAAATTATATTCTGTAGCACATAAATCACCACAAGTTCCCATATGTTTTTGGTCGTATACATCTGTTAAACCATCTAATAAAAGTCCATCAACTACATTTATATTCCCAAGTTTTGTGGCTTTTCTTCCTGAAATATAATGAGGAATGCTACTCATATTTTCCATACCACCTGCAATAATAATTTCTGCATCACCAGCTTTAATTGCTTGAGCAGCTAACATAATAGATTTCATACCAGAAGCACATACTTTATTTATAGTTGTGCAAGGCACATTTGTTGGAATGCCTGCAAAAGTAGCAGCTTGTTTTGCAGGAGCCTGTCCAAGTCCAGCGGAAATTACATTCCCCATAAATACTTCATCAATTAAATTGGGATCTAAATTTATTTTATTTAAAGCTCCTTTTATGGCAATTGCACCAAGTTTTGGGGCAGGAATAGTAGCTAAGCTACCTAAAAAACTTCCAATAGGAGTACGGGCTACAGAAACAATTACAACTTCTCTCATTTAATATTTATTTTTACTAAGATTTACAGCTATGCAATTAAGCAAAATTCATTTTAAAATGTTTTCAACTGCGAATTTAATCAATTTTAAGGAATCTATCGATTTTTAGAGTAGCGTTTAATTTTCAAAATAATATTAAATAGCTTATTTTTTTAATCTTAAAATTATATATGATGAAAACAGTACTAATAAAACTTGGGTAACTTAAATAAAAGAAAACTTAAAAAATATAAGCAATTGCAAATGTTTTTGTAATAATAATTGTTATTTTTGAAATGCAAACGGATACTTCGTGAAAAACATAATTAATAAATTACTTGTAAATCATTCTTTAATATATAAACTATTTTTATATATCGCCACCATAATCTTAGTGGTTTATTTATTTCCTAAAAGCGGACAGTTTAAATATGAATTTCAAAAAGGGAAACCATGGGAATATGAGAATTATTACGCTCCATTTGATTTTGCTATTCAAAAAACTCAAGAAGAAATAGCGCAAGAAAAACAACAGATAACTGAACTCTCAAAGCAATTTTATGAGTATAATGAGAACGTTGCTTCTCAAGTAAAAAAAGCTATAAATTCTAAAATTGAAGCTGTTTTATCCACCTTTGAACTAACAGAAACTGAGAAAAAAGAATTAAGTAATGTAGTTGTTGAAATTACAAATTCTATATATGAATTTGGATATCTAGAGTCCTCTGCTGATATTAAATCTGATATTGATTTAATTACCCTAAGAAAGGGGAATAAAAGTCAAGAAATTAATTTAAATAAATTATTTAGAGCTTCAGAAATTTTAAGTTTTATAAAATCTAAAATAGGGAACGAGCCATTCACACAAGAAGAAAATGTTGTTTTAAATATAATTTATGAGGAGTTAAAACCTAATGTAAGTTTTGATACAGATTTTACAGAAAGAGTACTTCAAGAAAATTTGAGTAAAATTTCTTACACGAAAGGTTTAGTTTCTGAAAATGAGAGAATTATATTTAAAGGAGATATAGTTGAAGGTGAAAAACTATTAATATTAAATTCTGTTAAAAGTGAGTTTGAATCTCAAGTTTGGAGTAAATCTAACTATAATTGGATAGTATCTGGATATACTATTTTGGTAGCATTAGCATTTTTAATGCTATTACTCTTTTTGAAAAAATACCGTTTAGAAATTTTTGAAAATAACACAAAAGTTACGTTTATATTTTTTAATATAATTTTAATTGTTTTGTTAATAACACTAATTGTTAAGTACGATGCTAAATACATTTACATTGCACCAATTGTAATTTTACCATTGGTTTTAAAAGCCTTTTTTGATGCAAGATTAGGTTTGTTTACACACGTTTTAACTGTTTTATTATTGGGTTTTATTGTTCCAAATAGTTTTGAATTTATTTTTTTACAAATTATAGCAGGTATAGTAACTATTTTAACTATTTCAGAATTGTATAAAAGAGCTAATTTATTTATTTCTGTTATTCAAATTACCTTTGTTTATTTTGTGGCATATTTTGCTTTTTCAATCATTCAGGAAGGGAATGCTCAAAATTTAGATTGGGAAAAGTTTTTATATTTTACAATAAATGGTGGAGCTACGTTATTTGTTTTGCCATTAATTTATGTATTTGAAAAACTCTTTAGTTTAGTTTCAGATGAATCTTTAAAAGAGCTTTCTAACACAAATTCGAAGCTTTTAAGAGAGCTGGCAGAAAAGGCTCCAGGAACATTTCAACATTCGTTACAAGTGGCAAATTTAGCTGAAGCTTGTGCAAATGAAGTTCAGGCAAACTCTATGCTTGTAAGAACAGGAGCTTTGTACCACGATATTGGTAAAATGATAAATCCAATGTATTTTACAGAAAACCAATCTACAAATGTAAATCCTCACAACGAATTAACACCAACAGATAGTGCGCTAATAATTATAAATCATATTATTGAAGGTGTAGAATTGGCAAAAAAAAATAGATTACCTGACAGAATTATAGATTTTATAAGAACACACCACGGAACAACGTTGGTGTATTATTTTTATAAAAAGGAAGAAGAGTTAATAGGAAACATACCAGAAAAACATCATTTTCAATATCCAGGACCTATTCCTTTTTCTAAAGAAACTGCAATTTTAATGATGTGTGATTCGGTAGAAGCTGCTTCAAAAAGTATAAAAGAACCAACAGCACAAGCATTTGATAACCTAGTTGAGAAGATTGTAAATAAGCAAATGGAAGAAGGTCAATTTATGAATGCAGATATTACATTTAAAGAGTTGCAAATAATTAAAAAGGTGTTAAAGAAGAAGTTAAAGAATATTTATCACTTGAGAATTGAATACCCTGAATAAAATAGAAAAAAAAACTTTAAAAAAAGTTAAAAAATGTTGTGTAAATGCATTTCTAATGCTACATTTGCACTCGCAAAATTAAGTTCATAAGCATAATTTTATAGGAGAGGTGCCAGAGTGGTAATGGAGCAGATTGCTAATCTGTCGACGGGTAACTGTCGCCAGGGTTCGAATCCCTGTCTCTCCGCAAAGTTAAGATAATCATTTCGGGGTGTAGCGTAGCCCGGTTATCGCGCCACGTTTGGGACGTGGAGGCCGCAGGTTCGAATCCTGCCACCCCGACAAATTATTAGCTATAAATAGCTTATCTAAATTTTGAAAAAAGGTCGCGTAGCTCAGCTGGATAGAGCATCTGCCTTCTAAGCAGACGGTCACAGGTTCGAATCCTGTCGCGATCACAAAGTAAAAAGCCTTATAAACATTGAGTTTGTAAGGCTTTTTTACGTTTTATACTTTTTTAATAAAATGCTAAAAATTAGGTTTTATGGTATAAAATTACATACATTTACAGTATAAAGTGTACTAAACCTGTACTAAACTTATGCAAGTTTCATTAAAATTATATATTAATAATAGTTCAAAATTAGGGCATCCACTAATTGTTTTTTTTAAAGATATTGGAGTGCGAAAAAGAATTACCGTCGGTAAATTTCTAAAGAATGATATGAATTATTTCAGGACGGGTCAAAATTATGCTCAACGGTTTTTGGTATGTTTTGTTGAGTGTTTAAGCTATAAATTAAGCAAATAATTACTGACCTAGAAAATCCGTGAGGATTCTCGTAAGTGGGCTAGAACCAAACAATAAAATATACCAGTTGTTACAACAAGTATTTATCAGAAATTTAGAGCTTTATTTATATCATCTTCAGCTTGTTTCATTATCTATTTTTCTATTTTATTTACGAGCTTTTCTTGAAATTTATCGCAACAGCATTTAAGTTCAATATTATCTTTTTGGACAGTTGCAGTTGGATTTTCATTATGTTCAGAACATCTTTCACGTTCAATAATTCGAGCAATTTTTTTTAAATCCATATCTTTATAAATTATTAATTTCGTTACAATTGGTTTGGTTTTCTATTAATAAATCCGTTTCAATTTTAGTTCTTTCTTTTTCGGAATCAACTTGTTTTACACAAATGCAATTCGATTCATTCCTGTTAATACAATCTGCTTTATGGTGATTGTCAAATCGAGTAGATAAAACATTTGTTTTGCCAATGTAAATTACATTATGTGTGAATTTATCATTTGATTTTGTTCTATTTGTGAAGATGTAAATTCCTCCAACGTCTTTAAATTCTGTATCTAAATTATACATTGAAAAGGTGTATTTCGTTCCTGACTCTCCTTTTATGGAGAAGGTGTTTTCATTAACTTTTCCCATAGCATTTGGTTTTATTTGTGGTAACTCATCAATACTTTTATATTATACACGCTTATCCCTTTCAATCCTTTTTTAAAACAAATAAAGGTTTCTAAAATATAATAATTTAAACAAAAAAACCACAGACTAAAAGCTGTGGTTTTCAATTTTATATTTTTAAATAGTTTTAACTATTTAGCATTACTGGCATTACCAACATAGTAATAAATTCGCCTTCTTCAATACCATCAATTGGTGTTAAAATTCCTGCGCGGTTTGGTAAACTCATTTCAATTAACACTTCGTTAGAGTTTAGGTTGCTTAACATTTCTGTTAAAAAACGAGAGTTAAAACCAATTTGCATATCGTCTCCTTGGTACTCGCAAACTAAACGCTCTTCAGCTTTGTTAGAGTAATCTATATCTTCAGCAGAAATATTTAATTCCGTTCCTGCCATTTTAAGTCTAATTTGGTGTGTAGTTTTGCTTGAGAAAATAGATACACGTTTTACAGAATTTAAAAAAGTACCTCTGTCTACTGTAAGTTTATTTGGATTTTCTTTTGGAATTACTGCATCGTAATTAGGATATTTTCCATCAATTAATCTACAAACTAAAATTACATTGTCAAATGTAAACTTAGCGTTAGAGTCGTTGTATTCAATAGTTACATCATTATCTACTGCTCCTAAAATTCCTTTTAATAAGTTTAAAGGTTTTTTTGGCATTATAAATTCAGCAGCATCATTTGCAGTTACATCTGTTCTAGAGTATTTTACTAATTTATGAGCATCTGTTGCTACAAAAGTTAAACTTTCGCTACTAAATTGAAAAAATACACCACTCATTACGGGTCTTAAATCATCGTTTCCAGCTGCGAAAATTGTTTTAGAGATGGCATTAGCTAACACATTTCCAGGAATTACTGTACTGCTTGGCGCTTGTATAGAAACTGCTTTTGGAAATTCATTTCCATCAAAATAGGCCATATCATATTTACCATGACTAGAACTAATTTCTATGGTGTTATTTTCTTCCGTTTTAAAAGTTAACGGCTGGTTTGGAAATGTTTTTAAAGTATCCAATAATAAACGTGCAGAAACTGCTACTGAACCTTCAGAATCCGATTCAACATCAATAGTTGTACTCATGGTGGTTTCTAAATCGGAAGCAGATATTTTTAATTCGTTTTGATTTAATTCGAATAAGAAATTATCTAAAATAGGTAAGGTATTACTACTGTTAATTACACCGCCTAAAACTTGAAGTTGTTTTAATAATTGGCTACTTGATACTATAAATTTCATTTACGATTATTTTAATGAATAAGTTACAAATATATTCTAAATATATTGTTATTAAAATATTATTTATCAACAGTTAAAATTGATACGTAAAGTATAAGTATCACATTAATAGTCGGTTATGGATTAAGTCCTAAAAAAGTTATAATTATGTTAATATAGTTACATTTAATCTCTATCCTATTAATTAAATTTTATATTTGTTTTTACTACTAAATTAACCCAATTATTTTATGAATAAAATTATAATATTCTTATTCCTTTCAATATTTAGCACCTCACTTTTATTTTCTCAAGCACCAAAAAAACCAACTTCTGGAGACATTTTCGAATCCATTCAAAAATTGAATTTTTTAGGAACAGTTTTGTACGTAGCAGCGCATCCAGATGATGAAAATACACGTTTAATTTCTTATTTTTCTAATGATGTTAAAGCAAGAACTGCTTATTTAAGTTTAACAAGAGGAGATGGTGGTCAAAATTTAATTGGACCTGAAATTAGAGAATTATTAGGTGTAATTAGAACTCAAGAATTGTTAGAAGCAAGAAAAATAGATGGGGGCGAACAGTTTTTTACAAGAGCAAACGATTTTGGATATTCTAAACATCCAGATGAAACCTTGGAAATTTGGAATAAAGACGAGGTCTTAAAAGATGTTGTTGCTGTTATAAGAAAATTTAAACCAGATATTATTGTAAACAGGTTTAACCACAAAACGCCTGGTACAACACACGGACACCATACTGCTTCGGCCATGTTGGGGATTGAAGCTTTTGATTTAGCTGCTGATAAAACTTATAAAACACATTTAAAAGATGATATAATTTGGCAACCAAAAAGAATTTTTTTTAATACTTCGTGGTGGTTTTATGGAAGTCAAGATAATTTTGATAATGCTGATAAAACCAATCTAATAGATTTAGAAATAGGTGCTTATTATCCTTACAAAGGACTGTCTAATAGCGAAATAGCTTCTGTTAGTCGCAGTCAACACCAATCTCAAGGTTTTGGAAGTACTGGTTCTAGAGGAAATCAAACCGAATATTTGGAGTTTATAAAAGGTGATTTCCCTAATAATAAAAATGTTTTTGATGGAATAGATACTTCTTGGAACAGAGTAGTTGGAGGAAAAGCGATTGCTAAAATTTTGATGAATGTTGAAAAAGACTATGATTTTAAAAATCCATCAGCAAGTATTCCACAATTGCTAGAAGCTTATAAGTTAATTCAAAATCTAGACGATGTTTACTGGAAAACTTTAAAAACAGACGAAATAAAAAATATTATTGCTTCTTGTGCAGGTTTGTATTTAGAGGCTGTGGCTAACAATTCTTTAACAACTAGAAACGCAAAAAATACCTTAAAAATTGAAGCTATAAATAGAAGTAATGCTGCTATTAATTTAAAATCTGTAACAATTAAACCATTAAATATTGTTGAAACTAAAAACGTTGATTTAATAAATAATCAACCACAGCAATTTTCTTTAGAAGTTGAAATTCCTGTTGAAGTTAAAAATACGTTTCCGTATTGGCTTTATAAAAAAGGAACCATGGGAATGTATGCAGTTCCAGATGAAAATTTGATTAGTTTACCTGAAACTCCAAGAGAAATTAAGGTAGATTTTATGTTAGATTTTAACGGAGTTACAATTCCATTTTCTAAAGAAGTTGTTTATAAATACAACGATCCTGTTAAAGGAGAAGTCTATCAGCCTTTTGAAGTTTTACCAGAAGTTTCAGCCTCATTTACAGAAAAAGTACACATTTTTGCAGACGGAAATATGCAAAAAATAGCAATAAAAGTAAAAGCGCTAAAAGATAATTTAGAAGGAAAATTAATATTTTGTTTACCAAATGATTGGAGTGTTTTACCAGAAAGTATCGAATTTAATTTAACACAAAAAGGAGCAGAGCAAAGCTTTCAATTTAATGTAACGCCTCCAAAGAATCAATCTGAAGGACTAATTACTCCAATTGTAGAAATTGAAGGTAAAACATATACAAATGAACTAGTTGAAATTGATTACGATCATATTCCATTTCAGTCAATTGTTATGCCTTCTGAAGCAAAAGTAGTACGTTTAAATATTCAAAAGAGAGGACAAATAATTGGCTATATTCAGGGTGCCGGGGATGTTGTTCCAACAAGTTTACGTCAAATAGGTTATACTGTTGTTGAATTAAATGAAGAAGATATTACACCAAACAAATTAGAAAATTTTGATGCCGTAGTTTTAGGGATTAGAGCTTACAATACTAATGAAAGAGCTAAGTTTTATCAAGAACATTTGCATAATTATGTGGAAAATGGCGGTACCTTAATTGCGCAATATAATACAAGTCATAGAGTAAAAGTTGATGAAATTGCTCCATATCTTATAAAACTCTCCAGAGATAGAGTTACAGATGAAAATTCGGAAGTTCGGATTTTAAATCCAAATCACGAATTATTAAATTACCCAAATAAAATTTCAGAAAGCGATTTTAATGGTTGGGTGCAAGAACGCGGTTTGTACTTTCCAAATGAATGGGATTCAAAATTTGAAGCTATTTTAAGTATGAATGATAAAAATGAAACTCCAAAGAACGGTAGTTTGTTAGTTGCTAAATATGGACAAGGAAATTTTATTTATACAGGATTGAGCTTTTTTAGAGAATTGCCAGCAGGTGTTTCTGGAGCCTATAAATTGTTTGCAAATATGCTCTCAATTGGAAAGAATAATATAGAAAAACCACTAAAAAACTAAGTATGGAACAACCTAAATATATTTGGAAAAAAGAATATACCGTAGTTTTGGTTTTAAATGCAGTTTATATTGTATTGTTTTACCTCATAACAAATTCCTTTTCATAAATTTATGGAGCAATTAGACTGGATTATACTTATTGGAACATTGCTGTTTATAGTTTCTTACGGAGCATATAAAACAAAAGGAAGTAAAAATGTAACGGATTATATTAAAGGAGGAAGTGAAGCCAAATGGTGGACTATTGGTTTGTCTGTTATGGCAACACAAGCAAGTGCCATTACTTTTTTATCAACGCCCGGACAAGCATTTCATAGCGGAATGGGTTTTGTACAATTCTATTTTGGTTTGCCCATTGCAATGGTGGTTATTTGTTTGGTTTTTATTCCTATTTATCATAAATTAAAAGTATTTACGGCATATGAGTTTTTAGAAACTCGTTTCGATTTAAAAACCAGAAGTTTAGCCGCTATGTTGTTTTTAGTTCAGCGTGGGTTAGCAGCAGGAATTACCATTTTTGCACCTGCAATTATTTTATCGGCAGTATTAGGTTGGGATTTAACCACACTAAATATCATAATTGGTATTTTGGTAATTATTTATACGGTAACTGGCGGAACAAAAGCAGTAAGTGTTACTCAAAAACAACAAATGGCAGTAATTTTTGCGGGAATGTTTGTTGCTTTTTATTTAATTGTAAGCTATTTACCTGCTGATATTTCATTCTCGAAAGCTTTAAAGATAGCTGGAGCAAGTGGAAAAATGGACGTGTTAGATTTCTCATTTAATTTAGATAATAGATATACTTTTTGGAGCGGAATTATTGGAGGAACATTTTTAGCATTGTCTTATTTTGGAACAGATCAAAGTCAAGTGCAGCGCTATTTATCTGGAAAATCTATGAAAGAAATGCAATTAGGACTTATTTTTAACGGTTTGTTAAAAGTACCTATGCAGTTTTTTATTTTATTGGTTGGGGTTATGGTATTTGTATTTTATCAATTTAATACTTCACCTTTAAATTTTAATCCTGCTGCTACCGAAATTGTCAAAAATTCTGAATATGCAGAAGAATATCTTACATTAGAGCGTAAGCATCAAGATATCGAAATGTTAAAATCTGAAACTAATTTAAGTTATGGTAAAGATTTAACTAATAAAGTCTTATTAAATAAAATTCAAGAATTAAATACTAGAGAAATTAATAACAGGGAACGCGCCAAAGAACTAATTAAAAAAGCAGATAGCACAGCAGAAACAAACGATAAGGATTATGTGTTTATTCATTTTATATTAAATAATCTACCACGTGGTTTAATTGGTTTATTATTGGCGGTTATTTTGTCGGCTGCAATGTCTAGTACTGCTTCAGAATTAAACGCATTGGCAAGTACAACTGCTATGGATTTATACAAACGGAATGTTAAGGGTAAAAAAAACGAGAGGCATTTTGTAAACGCCTCAAAATGGTTTACGTTAGCTTGGGGAATTATGGCAATCTTAGTTGCCTGTTTTGCTAGTTTGTTCGATAATTTAATTCAATTGGTAAATATTATTGGATCAATCTTTTATGGCAATGTTTTAGGAATATTTTTACTAGCATTTTTTATAAAATTTGTAAAAGGAAATGCTGTTTTTGTTGCTGCTATTATTACACAATTAATTGTAATTATAGGTTGGTGGCTAGATTGGATGCCGTATTTATGGCTTAATTTATTTGGCTGTGCGCTTGTAATGTCAATAGCAGTGTTATTACAAAGTTTTTCTAAAGGCACAAATTTAAAGACGGTTTAAAATATGTATCCTTTGTTAAAAAATTTGCATTTTTATATATTTTTAAAAAAGGTGCACATTTAAGAAAATACCTATAAATTGAAAGATAATTATATTTTTAAATCGGAAAGACTCGGATTTCGTAATTGGAGTAAAAAGGACTTAACTCAATTTTCGGAAATAAATGCAGATTCAAGTGTTATGGAATATTTTCCTAAGTTGTTAGCGGTAAATGAAACCTCTGAATTTATAGATCGGTTACAACACCATTTTGAAAAATTTGGATATAATTACTTCGCTACTGAAATTTTAAAAACAGGAGAATTTATAGGATTTATTGGTTTGGCATATCAAGATTATGAAACGGATTTTACACCTGCAACAGATATTGGATGGCGACTAAAAAAGAGTAGTTGGGGAAAGGGGTATGCAACTGAAGGTGCAAAAAAATGCCTTGAATTTGGTTTTAACAAACTAAATTTATCTAGAATTATCTCAACTTGTACGCTTAATAATAGCAAATCGGAGAATGTTATGAGAAAAATTGGAATGAAGAAAATTGGAGTATTTAAGCATCCAAAATTAAAAGAATACCCAGCATACGAAAAATGTATATGTTATGAAATTAATAAAAATATGTGGCTACAACAGCTATAATTTATAACTTAGCTTATTTGCATTTTATAGTAACTTGTTTTATGTGTTAAATAAATTGCTTACAAAACATAAATAAGCTTAAGATATTTTAGAAAAGGACACTAATTTAATAGTTTACTCATTTTTAATTAAACTTTTTTTTGAATACACTAAATTAGTAATATCGTTTTGCTTAACAGGTAAAATTAAACTGAATATAAATCCTGTTATTATACAAGTAGGAATAGCAATTAGAGGGTAAATATAAAAATTTATAAGAGTATTGTATTTTACAAAAGCCAATACAATTACGCTTAAGAGAGCTCCAATTAGTGCACCTTTCCAGTTTGCTTTTTTAATAAAAATTCCTAAAATAAAAATTCCAGCAATAGCGCTACCAAATAGTCCAATAACTTCTTGAAATAAAAAGAATAGCGATTTTACAGGGAATGCAGCCATTAAACAGGCAATTGAAGTTCCTAAAATACCAACAAAAACGGTTATCCATTTTGCCATCTTTAGTCCTTTTATATCGGAATATGTTTTTGAAAAACGTTGGTAATAATCTACAGTTACTACAGTTGAAATACTGTGCATACTACTGTCTAAACTAGACATAGAAGCAGAGAAAATACCTGCAATTACCAACCCTGCAACTCCAGGAGGTAAATGGTTTGTAATAAATAAAGGGAACACACTGTCATTTTGCATTCCAACGGTTAAAAATTCTGGATGTTCTTTAAAGTAGACATATAAAAAAGTTCCCATAGCAAAAATTAACAAACCAGCAGGAATGGCAATAATTCCATTTAACCAAATACTTTTTTTAGCGTCTTTAATACTTGAAGTAGTCATATAACGCTGTACAACAGCCTGATCTGTAGTATAGGGAACTAATGTTAAGGCAAAAGAGCCTAAAAATAAAGACCAAGTAACAACTTCGGTAAAACTAAACCTTAAATCGACTAGTTGCAGCTTACTATCTTGGTATGCAGTTTCAAAAATATAACCAACATCACCAATTTCAAATGCAATAAATATAAGTCCGATTATTAGTCCACCCATTAATACAATTACTTGTATTACATCAGTCCAAATAACGGCTTCCATACCACCCATATACGTGTATAGAATTGCAAGAATTCCCATTACAATAATTGCCAAATAAATATCTATACCTACTACCGTTGAAAGGGCTAATGCAGGTAAATACACCACAATTCCCATTCTAACTAATTGAAATAATACAAATGAAGTGCTTCCAAACATTCTAACTGTTATGTTAAATCTTTTTTCTAAATATTCATAAGCAGTTGTAATTTTTAGTTTTCTGAAGAATGGTAAATAATAAGTAATAATAATAGGTACTACTAAAAGAATTGTGAAATATCCTAGATATGCCTGCCAATCAAAAGAATATGCCAATGCAGGTTGAGATAAATACGTAATTGCACTTAGCATTGTTGCGTAAATACTTAAACCAGCAGCCCACCACGGAATTCTTCCTCCGCCTAAAAAGTAATCATCTGTTGTTTTATTTCTTCTTGAAAAATACCAACCCATTAATATCATTATCGATAAGTAACCAATTAAAACAATATAATTAACAAGTCCAAAACTGGCTTCGTAAGGAATTAAATGAAGTTTTGTAATTTTACTTGTGCGTATTCCAGGGCTTATTTCACCTCCAGGAATAACAAAATCATCTCCCCATTTAACAATATTTGTAACAATTTGCGTATCAGAATTTAGGTCGCCTCTATTACTCCAAGTGTCTGTAATTGTATGGTAAGCCCATATTGTTTTATCGAAAGAAGTTTCTTTTATAAGTTTTGTGTCTCTAGCTTTTAAGTTTTCTAAATCTTTTTGAAGCGTTTCAGAAAGCTCGCCAATAGCTTCAATTTTTTTTATTTTACTTCCTAATTTGAGTCTTTCATTTAAAAATTGTTTTTCTCCACCGGCACCACCAAATATTAGAATATGAGAATCTCCTAATTTAATAGAAGGAGCAGCAGCTAAATAGCCACCTGCAATTCCAGGAGTATTATTGCTAGGAACGGCTTTTTTTTGTTCCCAAGAATTTTTAAAAGGATCAAATTCATATACATCGTCTAACATGGTAAGCGGAATTTCTGCATTTGCATTGTATTGTAATCCGCTAAAAACATATAGACAGTCTTGATGTCCATTACTTTGCCCAGTTACAACAGCTTGCATTCTATCTTTTCCTGGGAAATTTTCAAGAGTTTGCCAAGTATAAGCAGGTCTTAAAATAGATGGTTTTAAGTTAAATGATAAAAAATTAGTTGTAGTATTTCCACCTTTAGTTTCGGTACCTCCAACAATATAAAGAATATCATTTACAATGCTACCGCTCATATTTGCCAAATTAATAGGCATAGGAGGGAGGTTTTCAATTTCAACACTTTTTGTTTTAGTATCCCATTTTAGGAAAAAAACATCGTTATAAACATTAGTTTCGTTGTCTCCTCCAACACACAAAACTCCATTTGAAGTTGTTATAGATAAACCATTTGCAAGTGGTTTTGGTAAATTAATATTGGAAGTTATCCAATTTTCGGTGTCATTTGTTTTTTCGAGCACATAAATATCAGAAGCCCAAACTTTTTTTCCACCTTCCCAAACGGGTTTTTCGGGAAAATTTGCACCCCCAGCAATTATAAGAACGTTGTTGTGCGTTCCAATAAATGAGCCATTTAAACCTACGGAATTTGGTAGCTCAACACTTTCTGAAAAAGTAAATATTTCTTCAGCTTCTTGTGAATAATTAGCATTTATAAAAATGATACTTAATAAAAGAATTGGAATAAATTTAGGCAATCTCATCGAAATAATTTTTTAGAAACTTAATTTTGGCTCTAAGATAAATAAAAATGTATTATGTTATACATATAAGTTAGAAATAATTTATAATAACTTTTACAATTGTATTAATTACAATTTAAACGATCTAATTTAAATAAAAATTAAATTTAAAATCATTTATTTTCTCAAATGCATTATAGGTTTTTTTTAATTTTTAAATCAAAAAGTGTAGGTAGTTTGCTAAAGGTTAAAATATTAATTTCTTAACCTTCACAATTAATTTTAGTTATTAGCATACACTTTTTTCTTAATAATTTTTGACCAAAACAAATAACCGTTTTTATTTAGATGTAAGCCATCGTATGTTAAATCGGCTTTTAATTCACCTTTTTTATTGCTGAATTTTTTATGGATATTTAAGTATGTCACACCTTGTTTTCTAGCAAGTTTTTTAAGTTTTTTATTCAAAATCAGCACTTCTTGTTGCTTAGATTTATGACCTGAGAATTTAGTTCCAACATTCGGATTGTATGGCAACACACTTTGAAGGAATATTTTAGTTTCTTTAGAATCAGATTTTATTTTTTCAAGAATTAATTTGCTATTATTAAGAACATAATCAACACTTTTTTCTCTAGCTAAATCGTTAGTTCCAATTAGTAAAAATATTTTTTTTGGTTTAGAAGAAAGCACTTCATCTAATCTATTTAAAATTCCATCTGTTACGTCTCCACTAATTCCACGGTTTACAGCATTTATAGTTGGAAATAGACCTTTCCAGTCACCACCTTCTGTAATACTATTTCCTAAAAAAATAATTTCATTTTTTGTGTCAGCTTCACCTTTAAAAAGTTCATATCTTTTGTAATAATGATCTGAATATTTTTTTTGAGAATAACTGTTAAGTGTTAAACAAAAAGCAATTAGTAGGAGAATGTATTTTTTCATAAAATAATTTGTTAATTTGTTCTAAATTTTAAATCCTTTACTTCCTTAATACCTGATTTATTATTTTTTATAGGTACACAGGTAAACATCCATTTCCAAGAGTTTTCTCCGTGAGGAATTTTTAATAATATGGTATTCCATCCTTTTTTAAGATTTACTTTAGTTGGATTTCTATAAAAATAATCTTCATCTATAAATGGTATTTCATCAGTTTTGGTTGCTAAATTTGGTTGTTTCCAAACAGGAGGTTCAATTTCTTGTTTGTTTACCCAAATTTTAGGATTGGTGGTATGCCACTTTCCAATATTTGGAAATGGACCAATACGTCTTCCTCCAGAACGCGACCAACCTTGAAAACCAATCCAGAAATCTTGAACTTTATCTTTTGGCGAATAAATTTCTGAATATGCATAATACGTTCCACTATTTTTATCTGTAAATGATGGAAATCCGAAAAAATGTTTTAAATGAATAGTACCACCAATAATAGAATCGTTCCAAGTAAAAGTTTTACCTTCAGTTTTGTAGCCCTCTTTTATGTTGTTTTCTACTTCAAAAGTAGTGTTAAAATCTCCATGATGGTTAAAAGGACCAATAATTTTCCAAGTAATATTAGTTTGCTTTACATACGGAAATTCTTTTCCTTCAAAAAATAAGTCTCTATGCGTAATTACTTTTTCTTCAAACTGTTTAAAACTGTGAAACTCTTTTGTATTTGGTTTAGGTAATTTTGCCCAATACTCTTTGTAATCTTTTGTACGTCCTTTCCAAATAGCATCCGAATAAAATACCATTGATGGATATATAGGGTTTTGTTTTAAAATATCTCTTTCATGTGTTGTGTTATTATCTGGCCACGCACATAAAATTCCGCCTAAAGCAATTTTATCTCCTTGCGGTTGCCTACAAGGTTGCTGAAAAAATAAGCGAGACATTCCTGCAAAAGGATCTAAATGATTGATGTAATTTGCTCTAGAATCTATAAATCGATGTCCTTTTCTAGGTGCATGTTGTGCCCAAAGTTGATTTATTGATGTTGAATCTTCGGCTATTTCAATACCTTCTTTCCAAACAATTAATTCTCTATTGTTGGATTTGATAAAGTTCATAATTTCTAAAATAAACGCTTTTGAAACATACTCTTCTTTATTACGTACTTCATCGGTTCCAATATGAATATATGGCATATCTTCTGGAGTTGTTAAACTCATTAATTCTTTAAAAAGAGCTAATAAAACAGGTAATGCTTGTTTGTCTCGCATAGATTCAAAACCTAAGGCTGTTCTAAATGCTCTAGAATGCCCTGGAATATCAAATTCAGGTATTACAGTAATATGCCTTTCCTTACAAAAAGCTACAATTTCTTTAAAATCTTCTTGTGTGTAAAACTTTCCTTTTTGTCTGGTTGTTGCATTTTCATCTTGCAATTGCGGATATAATTTACTTTCTAATCTCCACGCAGGATCGTCTGTTAAATGCCAATGAAAAATATTGTATTTATAGTTTGAAAGGACTTCTATTTGTTCTTTTAATTGTGGAACTGACTGAAAGTTTCTTCCAGTATCGTGCATAAAACCTCTAATTTTAAACGCAGGCCAATCGGTAATATTTAGTGTAGGAAATTCACCGTTATTTTCATTTTTTCTGAAAAGTTGCTTTAAAGTTTGAATTGCATAAAATGCGCCTCTTTCAGTATTTGTAATTATAGTAATTTCTGAATTTATTTGAATTTTGTAAGCTTCTTCACTATTGTTTTTCGCAATGTTTTGTTTAATGAAGTTAATTTTTAAACCATTATTAGATATTTCAATACCATTTTCTTTAAAAAAAGCAACTAATTTGTTCGTTTCAGATTCAAAAACTGTATTTGAAAATGTAATAGTTTTAAAAGAAATTTCAGTTTCACCATAACTAATTTCTTGAGGCGATGGAATAATTGGATATTTTACTTGTAAAGTTGTACTATCAGATTCAATTGTTGTACAAGTATTTAAATTAAATATAGTTCCGAAGCTACCAATAACTATAAACAAAAAGTTGAATAAAAAAAGACGCATGCTGAGAGAATTTTATGTTTTAATTAATCTAAAAACAACAACATCTCTGCTAGGTATTTCTATAGTAAATTCTTTGTTACTAGATCCAATAACTTTATCTTTCCAAAGATCTTTTACCTGATAATTACCAGAAAAACCTTTAATTTTAATGGTAGACCAATTTACTTTATATTTTTTATTAGTGATGTCTCTATTAAACAAACAAATTGCAATATCACCATTTTCTAAGGGTTTTTGCCAAATTTCAAAATTTCCATAATCCTCAATTTTAAAACCTTGTTTTCCTAAAATATCTTGATTTACAGCAATTAAAGCTTTATTTGTTAAAATATCTTGATCGTTTATAGACATTGCTCTTAAATCGTTTCCTGCCATAAGTGGAGCAGCTAACATACACCACATGCTAAAATGCGCTCTGGCTTCATTTTGTGGCATATCGTTATTTCCAACAGCTAACATATCGGGGTCGTTCCAATGCCCTGGTCCAGCATATTTTTCTAATCCAACTTGCATATCTACAATATTTGTCCAACCAATATGATTGTCCCAAACATCTCCATCAAATCTACCTTTCATATCAATATCTAGTGTAGTTCTCCATAAATGCCCTATGTTTTCTGCCCATTCCCAAGGTTTGTTTTCGCCCCACTCGCACATACTAAAAACAATTGGTCTGCCAGCTTTATATAAAGCATCACGCATTTTTTTATAAGAAACTTTAGCATCTTGGCCTTCAGTAAAACACCAGTCGTATTTTAAATAATCCACATCCCATTTAGCATACGTTTTTGCATCTTCTAATTCAAAACCTTTACTACCTGGACGACCAGCACAGGTTTTTGTTCCAGCATCTGAATAAATACCAAACTTTAAGCCTTTTGAATGAATATAAGCTGCTAAACTTTTTATGCCTGAAGGGAATTTTTCTTTATCTACAATAATATAACCATCTTTATCACGCCCAATTTGCCAGCAATCATCAATTACAATATATTCATAACCAGCATCTTTTAAGCCATTTTTAACCATGGCGTCAGCCATTTCTTTAATTACAGTTTCATTAACATTTTCACATTGAAAACTGTTCCAGCTATTCCATCCCATTGGTGGAGTTTGTGCTAAGTTTTCAAATTTTTGCGCAAAAATAGTACTTGAGATTAACAAGGTTGACACTAATAAAAAAGATCTAAATTTCATTTATTTAATTTTAAGTTATTCTACTAGATTTGAGAATGTAGAAGCTGGTAAGCCGTACTTATTTATCAAATTTCCGTTTGTAAATGGTGTATAACCATACTTTACATACCTTGGGTTTTTAATTTCTGAAGACCAAACTTTTAATATATTGTTGTTAATTTTAGCTTTTGCAGGTACAAATATTTTATTTGAATTAGCAATAAAGATATCAGTTACCTGTTTGCCGTTTGAGGTTGTCAACCCTTCTGCATGTTTAAAATGAATCTCTAATTTATTTTTATTTACATTAACAAAATCAAGTAATGGCCCTGAATATTCATTTGTGTAATTATAATTTTTATGAAGTGCAATTTTTGACAAGCGTTCACCTACAATCCATTTCTTTTTTGGATGCACATCTGTTCTATTTCCAACATCTGAAGAAACAGCCATTCCTGTATTTGGGATTTCTAATAATTTTCTTTGAGAGTCTCTAAAAGTTCCCCAAGTTGGTCTTTCAATACTGCTTAGTTGTACAAAATAAAAAGGCAATTCAGGATTTTTTAAATGAAACCGCCAATCTTTTACTAATAAATTAAACAATTTTGAGTGCAATGCTGGTCTATCTGCATTAGATTCTCCTTGGTACCAAATAATACCTTTAATTCCGTAATTTTTAAGAGGCATTATTCCAGCGTCAAATAAAAGGGTAGGTTGGTACGGGTGTCTCGTTTTTATTTTAGTGTTTTTGGAGCCTTCCATGTTCAATACAATTCTTTTAGCAACCCAACTATCAACAAGTGGGTTTAAATGTGTATCGTTTAGTAAATCTACCGTTGTATGCGTTTGCTCCATAGTTTCTCTGCTAATCCAACTTTGAATAGGAGAACCGCCAATGGCATTGCAAATAATACCAACTGGAATATTTAATTGTTTTTGAAGATTGTAAGCAAAGGCATACGCAACTGCTGAAAAATTTTCAAGATTTTTAGTTGTTGTTTTTTGCCAACCAGAAGCTTCAAAATAATTAGAAGCATTGCAATTTATAAGCTCTTTTTCTTTAAATTTTTGACCAGATAACGCTTTGCCATCCATTGAAAATAAAAAGATGTTTTTGTTTAATGAATCTTTTAAAACCGTTGCAGCACTTTCCATTGAATGCACTTTAAAATCCATATTAGATTGCCCAGAAGCTAGCCAAACTTCACCAACAAATACTTTTTCAATACTCTTTGAGGTGTTTGGTGAAGTAATTTTTAAAGGAAATGGCCCGCCAGCTTGCATTGGTTCATAAACTATCTCCCAATTTCCATTAAAGTCTGTTATTGTGGTTTTTGTTTTGTTGTTAAATTCAATAGTAATTTTTTCATTATAATTGGCTGTACCTTCAAAATGTATTGGTTTATTTCTTTGTAATACCATATTTTCTCCATACAATAAAGGTACTTTTAAACCACCGTAATTACTTGAAATTGCACCATATACTTTTTCAGCAATTATTTTTGCACCTTCTTTTGTTGGATGTAAATTATCTGGAAAATATTCAGGGAAACGATATAAGGGTTCGTGTAAATCAATAACTTTAACATTAGCTTTAGCACCAATCTGTTCAATTTTAGTTTGAATTTCTTTAAAACTTTCTCGCATTCCTTCTTCAAACCAATGATGTCCAGAAAAAGTTGGAGTCATTCTACAAATAATAACAGTAGGTTTTGAGGGGAGATTTTTATAAGTTGCAATCATATCTAAATAATCGCGTTCAAAGGCTTCTTTATGTTGTGGCCAATTATTGTTTCCTTGGTCGTTTAAACCTAAATGAATTATTACAAATGTTGGCTCAAATTCTTGAGATTTTATAAAAACCTCCTTATCCCAGTAAGGTTTGTGTCCATTTTTTAACATAGTAGCACCAGAATACCCAAAATTGGCTACTTTATAAGTAGCACCTAATAATTGTTGCAATTGCGCTGGGTAACTGTTTTCTTCGGTATTTTCTATTCCGTAACCGTAGGTAACACTGTCACCAATACAGGCTACTTTAATTGTTTGTGCATAAGAAATAGTATTAAAAAAAAGTACTATTACTATTGTAAAAAACTGTTTAGAACGTGTGCAAATCATAATTATTAGGTGCTAAATAAACGTTATTTAAGGTTTATAATTTCAATGGTATAACTATAATTATACTTTATTGCAGGTAACCTAAATTCTTCGTGTGGTCTTGCTTTCATAGACCAGCTATCATCTCCTCCAAGTCCTCTTTGCTTATAATCAATATTCAAAGTTATTAAGTCTCTATTTGGTAATTTATTAATATGTTTTGCAGTTTCTAAATCTTTCATTAAATACGGCCAAGCACTAACGCTTAACAACTCTGGACTAGAAAATTTAATCCCTTCACCTTTATTATTGGTTAATGTTCCCCATCTAACTTGTGTATAATTATTACTTTCTTGCGGTCTTACATATTGGAAGAAATCTTTTTTAACAGATTTTTTATATGTTCCAATCTTAGCACCACTTAATCTGTCACTATAATTTTCGTGTGGACCCATACCAAACCAAGTAAAATTATCAAATTGTTTTGCTAATTGAACTTGACTTCCAAATCTAGGAAGATTAGGTAATTTACCTTCAGGATTAAAGCTATAACTAACCTTTATAGTACCATTTCCTAAAATTAAATATTCTGTAGTTAATTTGCTAAAAGTTTCTTTTTCACCTTCTTTACTAGTAGGTAAATTATAATTAGAAACTATTTTTATAGTAGTATTGTCTTCTTCTGAAATATTAAAATCTATAAGCTTACTTTTATCAACTGCATGTTTCCAAATCCCGTGTCTTTCTAACAATTGAGAACCTTCGTCATTATCTGTTGGAGGTCTCCAAAAGTTAGCTTTTAAAGGTGCTTTTAAAAATTCAACTCCTTTTTTATTTTTTAATGAAGTTAAATAACCATTTGTTTTATCAAAAATTAGTGATGATTTACTAGTAGTTAAAGAAATTTTATTTTTTGTATGAGAAATTAGTACAGCTTTATTGTTTTTAGGTGTATTTATACTTTTTGAAGATTTAATAGGTAATTTAAATTGTTCCCATGCAATTTCGTGACCTTTATCTGCCCAAGTAGTTGCATTTTTCAGCTTAAAACTAATATTTAAAAAGTATTCTTTTTCTGGTTTAGCATTTATTTTTTTGAAAGGAATTGTTAGTTGTGTTTGTTTAGCAGCAGCCAAATTTAAACTAGGTAATTTTCCTTGTTGAATAATTGTTCCATTTTCTTCAATAGACCAAAATAGATCAAAATTATTTAGGTTTTTAAAGTGATGCCAGTTTTTAACATTTAATTCACCAGCAGCTAAATTTGCTGCTGTAATAACAATAGGCTGATGAACTTTTTTAGCAGCCCAAGTTGTAGGTTTAGGAGTTTGATCTGGATTAATAACGCCATTTATACAGAAATTACTTGAGTGGATAGGTTCACCGTGATCACCTCCGTACAACCAATACTTAACACCGTTTTCATCTGTTTTTGCAAGACCTTGATCTGTCCAATCCCAAATAAACGCTCCAATAATCCTTTTTTCACCTCTAATAGCATCCCAAAAGGCTTCAAAATCACCAAGTGAATTTCCCATTGCGTGTGCATATTCGCACCAAAGAACAGGTCTGTTGTCGTTATCTCTATTTGCTAATGTAACCATATATTCTATATGATTGTACATTCTACTTGCAATATCAACATAAGAAGGATCTGGTGCAAACCTGTCCATTTTATGTTTTTCAAAAGTAGGTTGCGCGCCTTCGTAATGCACTGGTCTTGAAGGATCATATTCTCGAATCCAACCAGACATTGCGGCGTGGTTTGGTCCAGAACCGCTTTCGTTACCTAAAGACCACATTATAATTGAAGGATGATTTTTGTCACGCTCTACCATACGAATTCCTCTTTCCATAAAACTATTTACCCAGATCGGATCGTTAGAAGGGCGACCACCAAGTCCGTGAGTTTCTAAATTAGCTTCATCCATTACATAAATGCCGTATTCGTCACATAATTCATACCATCTAGAATTGTTAGGATAGTGTGAAGTTCTTACAGCATTAAAATTAAATTGTTTAAGTAATAATATATCTTTTAACATAGTTTCTTCCGAAACTACTTTTCCAGTATATTCGTCGTGGTCATGTCTGTTTACACCATACAAAAGAATTGACTCTCCATTAACAAACAATTCACCGTCTCTAAATTCTGTTTTTCTAAAACCAATTTTACTACTTCTAGCTTCAATTAATTCGCCTTTTTCGTTTTTTAAATAAATTACTGCTGTATATAAATTTGGATATTCTGCAGACCATTTTAGAGGGTTTTTAATTTCTGCACGCAGAAAGGCTGGTGTTAAATTACCACGTTGCGGAGAATGTTCACTAAATAATTGACCTAAATTTTTCTGAATTGGAGCTTCCAATACAGGTTTTTTATTGGCATCAAACAATTGTGCTTCAATAGTCCATTTATGAATGTTTGTATTAGTGTAATTATTAATAATTGGTCTTATTTTTAAAATTGCATCTTCGTAATTTTCATCTAATTCTGTTCTTATAAAATAGTCGTAAATATGAGCTTTTGGAACAGCTTCAAGATATACATCTCTGTGAATTCCGCTTAAACGCCAATGATCTTGATCTTCTAAATAAGAACCGTCGCTCCATCTGTAAACCTTTACTGCAATTGTATTTTTACCTTCTTTAAGATATGGTGAAATATCAAATTCTGACGGTAATCTACTTCCTTGACTGTAGCCAACTTTTTCTCCATTTACCCACAAATAGAATGCTGAACTAACACCTCCAAAATGAAGAATTACGTTCATGTTTTTCCAATCATTTGGAAGTGTAAAATCTTTTTTATAAGACCCTACAGGATTATCGTTTTTGGGTACTTTTGGAGGTTCTACAGGTGTAAATGGATATGTTACATTAGTGTAAATTGGCATTCCGTAACCTTCTAATTCCCAGTTTGCAGGAACTGTAATTTCTTTCCAGTCTGAAACATCAAAATCTTGTTTGTAAAAGTTTTCAGGACTTTTTTCAGGTACAGCTACCCAATTAAATTTCCATTTTCCGTTTAAAGATTTATAGCGAGGGCTATTTTTAATGTTTCCATCTAAAGCCAATGCCTCCGAATTGAACGAAACAGAAGTTGCACGTGCAGGTAATTTGTTTATTTGTACAATGGAAGGATTTTCCCAATCATTAATTTGAGCTTGTCCATTAAAAGATGCACAAAATATTAGGAGAAAAATAAGATTAAATTGCTTCATTTCTATTTATACTAATTTAATATAATTTATTATTACTGATAATCTTTTCAAAAAATATTGATGATTTTATAGCGTAAAAGTGATGATGGAGTTACTTTTATAAAATATTAGTTTGAAGGTTTTTTATAGGTGTCTTTTCCATCGGTTAGCCAATCTAAAGAGAAACTTACAAACGGATTTTTAGTGTAATCATCTTGTTCAAAAAACAAGCCGATATCTCCATTTTTTAGTATTGTTAAAGAAGAATAAGCAGATGAACCAGCATAAATAGTTTTTCCTTCGCTCCAAGTTTTTCCTTCATCATAACTTATTCTAACGGTCATATTTTCTCTTCCTTTTTCCATTTTTGCATTTGAAAAAAGTAGTCTGTTTTTTTTGTATCCATCTTCAATAGCAGTATAACGAATAATACTTGCATTACAACCTGGATCAATTAATTCTGGAGCTTCTTTTGTCTCCCAAGTTTTTCCTTCATCTTTTGAGGTATGAACATAGCGTAAACCTTTTCCGTTTACTCTGGCATTTATCATTAAAGTTCCGTCTGCAAGTTCTATTATTTTAGATTCATCAGCTGGTTGGATAGGGACATCAATAAAATACCAAGTTTTTCCGTGGTCATCACTACCAAATATGTGTAGTCCACTATTTAAATTTACCATTGTGTGTAATAATTTACCAGCTTTGGTTTGGATTCCTCTACCTGAAGTAATAAATTTAAAATCTTTGTGCCATTCAGGTTTTGCAATTTGTGAAGTAATATCAGTTGGTTCGCTCCAAGTTTTACCATTATCGGCACTTTTTACAACGTGTAGATAGTAGATGTCTTTTTCAGTATCTAAATCCATATAGTTGTAAAATAAGAAAATTTCGTTAGTAACATTATCAACAATCATTGAAGGGTCTGAGGCTGATTTTCCATAAGGAAAATCTACAACAGTTTCAATTTCAGACCAAGTTTTACCATTATCTGAACTTCTTCTAACAATAATATTAATGTCTTTACTCCATTTAAGGTCACCACAACCAGGAACACGCTCATCTATTGAAGCAATTAAATCTCCGTTTGGAGCAGTAACAATTGCAGGAATTCTGTAACATTCTACATTTTCATCCATAGAAGCGTTGAACAAATCTTGAAATACTAATATTTCTTTTTCTTCTTCTACTTTAGTGTTTTTATTTTGATTTTTGGTATTACAACTCAATAAGCATATTGAGATTAACAGTAAGGCTATTTTTTTCATCTTAAAAATTTATATTATTTATACATATTATTTATGTCGCTATTGTGTAATTCTTCAAAAAAATCTGCAATTTTTTTAATTACTGTATTTAAAAATTTAGCACCTTTTTCTTTTGTTGCTAAACTTGGATTTCCAACACCTGTATCTTCGCTTATTTTTGTCCACTGGCGTTGTGCAGTAACCCACCCCTCTTTTAATCCTTTAATTTTGAAGTTTTTTGCATTTCCATTCCCAGCTTTTTCTATTGGCAAAACCAAATTAGGCGCTATTTGTAACATAGCAGAGGTTTCTAATTCGCCAGCGTGGTCTCCAGGCTCATTAAAATATTTTGTAGCATCGGTAACTTGCCACCAGTTTATTGAACAAACAAATACATTTGGAAATTCTAAACTTAGTTCTCTTATAATTTGTTTAAAATTATTACCTCCGTGTGAATTTACAAGTACTAATTTTTGAATATTTTGTATGCTTAAAGTCTGAACAATGTCTTTTAATACGGCGTATTGTGTACTAGGATTCATATTTATACAAAACGGAATGTCTAGTTGACCTGTATTTACACCAAAAGGGATTGTAGGTAAAACAATAACTTTTGCATTATTTTGCCAAGCTATTTTTGCAGCTTTAATTGCAACATATTCTGCTTGAATGTTATCTGTGGCGTATGGTAAATGATAATTATGAGCTTCAGTTGCTCCCCAAGGTAAAACGGCAACACTGTATAGCTCTTGTTTTACAGCTTTCCAGTTTGTTTCTGCCAATACATAAGGTCTTTTTAAACTTGCCATTTTGTTAGGTTTTAACTTATAAAGATACGTAACTATTTGTTGTTTTCAATGTTTTCAAAAGATTTCCAACATTGGTACATTGCTCTAGGAACGTGGAAACAACCTTTCCATTTTCCTCCTTTTAAATCTAGTAAAACTTCGCCTTGTCTGTTTAAATAACCAAACCATTCTCCATTTTCTGAATCTGAAAAGTGAGACCAAGCGTACTCATGTACTTTAACATACCATTCTAATAGTTCAGGTTTTTTGGTATGTTCATAGCCTTTAGATAATGCAACTAGGGCTTCTAAATGAACCCACCATAATTTTTGATCCCATTCTAATTGTTGAGGCGGTTTTTGATGTGCATCCATAAAATATAAGATACCTCCATATTTTTGATCCCAACTATATTCTAATATTTTTAAAATAGTAGCGGTAGCTTTGTTAATTAGTTTTTCGTCATTTCTACGAACACCAATGTCAATCATAAACCACATTGCTTCAATTCCGTGACCAGGATTTAGAAGTCTACCATTAAAACTATCTTCTAACGAACCATCTGGACGGACAAATTCGTAAATAAGTCCAGATTTTTTATCTAAGAAAACCTCCATTACTTCGTGAATACTAAAATCAATAGTTTTTTCAACTTCTTCTTTTGGCAATACATCTTCAAGTTCTAAAACTAGGTTTGACAAGATCATAGGTAAAGCAAAACTTTTTAAAGGTCTTGCATCAGTTCCTTTTTCGTAAATTCCTTTAGGATTGTCCTTTTTCTTTAAAATATTGAAATAGGTATTAATAGCTAACTGTTTTATTGCTTCATCTCCAGATGCTGTTGCATATTGACTAAAAGCCATGGCTGCAAAACAATCTGAAAAAATATTATAAGGTTGTATTAATGGTTTTCCTTCTTGAGTTGTAGAAAAGTAAAAATTACCTTCGTTGTCCATACCATTATTTTTAATAAAATCAATTCCTATTTTTGCCACTTTTAGCCAATTCTCATTTTTTTCTACTTTATTGTAAAGCATTGAAAACAACCAAGCTTGCCTACCTTGTAGCCACATAAATTTATCTGTATCAAATACATTTCCTTTAGTGTCTAAACAGGTAAAGTAACCTCCGTTTTTTGTGTCAATAGAATTCTTTTCCCAAAATGGAATTACATTATTTAATAATGTGTTTTTATAAATTTTTGAATATTTTTTCATACTTTTATGTATAACATAATACAAATATATATTTATTTATGTATATTTGAAAGGAACTTTAACTTATTATTTACAAATTTTTATTATAATTTAGCGGCGTAATTCGTATAACCAATAATCAATGAAATATTTAACAAAATTGAAACCTTTAAAAAATTTATCACTTGTTGATAAAGTAGAGATTCGACTTATAGAGTTTTTTAAAGAGAATAATCTTAAAATTGGAGATTCAATACCAAAAGAATTAGATTTTGCAGAAGCATTAGGAGTTAGTAGAACTGTAGTGCGTGAGGCACTTTTAAGATTAAGAACTATTGGTATTATAGAATCTAAGAAACACAAAGGTATGGTTCTAACAGAACCAGATATAATTTTAAATATTGAAAAAGCATTAGACACAAAGTTGTTTGGTACAGAAATGTTAAAAGATATTTTTGAATTACGTCTAATTTTAGAAATGGGAATGGCAGACTTATTATTTGCCAGAAAAACTACAGAAGACCTTATAGAGTTAGATGAAATTGTAAAAAAAGAAGAAAAAGAACAAATTGATTCATCTATATTTAGTTTGGAATATGAAATACGTTTTCATGGTAAATTATATGAAATGTCAGGAAATAGTACCTTACAGAGATTTCAAAATTTATTGTTACCTGTTTTTCAATATTATCACAACCAAAAATTACCTACAGATGAGAAATTTGAGTACTCACAAAAATTTGTGACTCATAGAGATTTGTTAAATCATCTAGAAACGGGTACTCCAGAAGCTTTTAGAAATGCAATGCGTCAACATCTAGAACCGCATTTTGATCGTGTTCTAAAGTGGGTTAAAGCTTAACTTTTACAACTACCTTTTTAACTTTTGAAGGGTTATTAGCTATTAAACCAGGTAAATGAATATCATCGGGATAGAATATTGCAAACATTCCTTTGTTTAAGGTTATAAGGTTGTACGGTTCATTAAACAACATATAATCATCTGTATTATCATATAATTTTACGGGTTTTTGGTTGTATAAACTTGTGAATCCAATTTGCTCAGTGCCTTCTACTAAAAATTGTATATCAATATATTTTTTATGAGATTCTAGTAGGTTTTTTGCTGGTTTTTTAGTTTCATATTCGTTTACAATTGCAAAAATTTTATCTCCATTAATTTCATATTTTCCATTAGCGAGTTCTAAAAAGTTAGTTTTTTTAATGTATTCTAACGCAGTATGAATCCTGATATGTGTTTTAGCATACAAGTGCGCGTTTTCAATTTTATCTATGATCATTTTTTTATAAATTTAATTAAAAGATACAAAAGGCATTAAAATAAAAAACTAACTAAAAATTTTAATTTAAAGTTAGTTTTAAAATTTAAACAAAACTTAATTATGAACTTAATAAACTTAAAAGTCCAATTTTATCTAATTCTTTATTAATTTCTTTATAAGTTTCAGGTGTAGGTGTTGTATGAGGGAACCTACTAGGACCGCAATCTATACCAAATAATTTCATATAGCCTTTTGCTACACCATTAAACCCGCCATAACTATTTAATATTTCAACAAATCTAATTGCTTTAGTTTGAAGTGCTGCTGCTTCTTTCATATTGCCTTCTTCAAATAACACTTTAATTTTGTAATACACAGGAGCTAAATGATTGTAGGTGCTTCCAACCCAGCCTGTTGCTCCCAAAGGTAGGCTAGATATAAAGATTTCATCAAAACCAAATAAGATATTAAATTTTCCATTGTCATAATTTTTACAATGTAAATAATCTATTAAATTATTATTTGTAAATTTAATACCTTCTAATGTTGGAATTTCTTTAGATGCTATTTTTAAAAATTCTAGCATATTTAAATCAGCCCCACTTAATACTGGGATATGATAATAATAAAATGGTAAGTTAGGTGCACTTGCAGCAACTTCTTTACAATAACTTACTAGTTTATCAATTGTGTTTAATTTAAAATAATAAGGGGCTAAAACGGCAATAGCATCAACTTTGTCAGAAGCATAAGCAGCCAGTTCTTTTGCTATTTTTAAACTAGGGCTTCCAACGTGGTCTATTAAATATAAGTTAGATGATTTGGTTTTAGACCAGGCGAGTGTTATTTCTTTACGTTCTTCTGTAGTTAATGAAACAAAGTCTCCCGTAGAGCCATTCATAAATACACCTTCAACATTGTTTTTTGTTAAAAACTCACTATATGATTTTATAATTTGAGTATTTAAAGAGCCATCTGGTTTCATTGGTGCATAAGTAGCAGCAACTAAATTGTTAATATTCATTTTATATATTTTATGTATAACATAATGCAATAATAACTAATTATATTAAATAAAAAAAATTTTAATTTTTTTATTAACTGTTATTATACTTTGCTAAGGTTTATAATTATAGTATAATTTTAATTAAATACCTATAAGTAAAGGGTTTAATATTTTGTGTAAAATTTAAG